>Ga0306864_1000223_pt1 | contig 27209 bp, 15 predicted proteins | sample AntRauTorckE5430_FD_190448 | JGI IMG/M metagenome (GOLD analysis project Ga0306864, IMG submission 190448) | Saline lake microbial communities from Rauer Islands, Antarctica - Metagenome Torckler E5 #430 (v2) (version 2) | ecosystem: Environmental > Aquatic > Non-marine Saline and Alkaline >...
GCATTCAATACATTCTGTGCAACACCGGGCGGTCCAACTCAACCGTTTGAACTAGCGCTTTGAAACAGATTCGATTTATGAGAGCAATGGAGAGACGCATGATTTGATGAGATTTTGTGCTACATATCTTTGCGACAACATTGGAAGGGACGCAAAATATGACTCCTTCTTTGGATGAAGACGTGCAATGGCAAGCTAGTTACGCATTTGAATGTACACGGCTTTAATTTGGACCTCGAGATTTGCATAAGATCCTTCAGCTTATCTCCCAACCGGCACTGCACATGGAATGGGCCGTCGCCGCGCACGGAATGGGAGACTCGTGTTTTAACGAAGGAAGCATGCAATACATTACAAACAGAGTTGCTGATCTCACCTATCGATATGCGACCTGCATTCCAACAGGCGACAATCATTATGACGACGTCTTGAATGGATACTTCATGTCCATAATGAAACCATTGACATCTTTGCTCAGAAAGTAAAGTCAGATCCAAAGCTATCGAACGGATTCAATGCCGTTGGCTTCAGTCAAGGCAATAATGTGCTGAGATGGTGCATTGCTAAATACAACGATCCGCCCGTCCATACGTTCCTTTCCGTCAGCGGTGTGAATGATGGTATCAGTGCTGTTCCATATTGCATCCCCTCCATGAGTACTAATACTTCTAGAAATGATTCTGTCGCGCACTCGCGTCCCAGTCCCAGTCTCAATCCCAGGCAGCACAATAAAATATGCGATGCGCTCATGGAGGTAGCGAGCCATAAGGCATATTATGAATTATCACAGGCGCACTCCTTCCAAGCCAACTATTGGAGGGATCTTCGTCGCGTTGAAAAACTTGATTATCAAACATATCCGCAATTGGCCGATTTGGGCAATGATGGTCATGATCATAACCAGGTCTTGAATTATAATTTTGCAGCAAAGACACAGAATTTTGTCTTGATGAATGGATTCGAAAGTACTTCTTGAAGATTAATCGAATTCGCAAAAAAAGAAAAATGAATGTTTGTTTACGTGTAGTGTATATAATTTAGGTATGTGAGCAAGTGGTATATTTTGAGATGCATTCCCTAGCTCACTTTTTCATCATGTTCCTCTTCGAATTGCGCTATTCGCACATTCGCTCTTTGAAGCTGTTTTCTTGTATCCAAATACCGAGTCGTCAGCATGTCTATCAAATTGCTCGTGGTTGCACTCTTTTTCTACTTGCCTTGCCGACTTCATGTTTATCAACATTGGAACCACTTGAGTCCTGTGTTCTTACTTTGGCAGTCACATTCTTCTCATTCGGAACTACTAAATTCCGATCATTGAATAACTTTTGGAGAACCTCCCTTGTTTCATGCATCTTCTTCACAAAATCCGACAAGTTCCGTAATAAATGCTGCATCTCATTCAACTGAAGTTCCAGCTTTGCATTTGACACAACTTGCAACACGTCATCATAACACTTAACGCCCTTTTCACAAGCCTGCTTCAAAAGGTAAATTTCTGCAAAAATGATTTTGTAAATATGATGTATTTCTTCTAGAGTCTTGATCTGCCTAATCTTTGCTTTCTGATACACTATCTTTGATTTGCGAGTGCTAATCAAATTTATTCCAAACTTGTGAAATCCCAACAAATTAGTTGAAATTTTCTGATTGGAGAGAAATTCCGTTGCATTAATTTTCGTATTTTGTATATGCTGCTCCAGTACTGGCCAAATTGTATCAACCGTGTTGGATATGTTGAAGAGGAAGCGTTTGAATCTCCTGACGAGCAATATATAATCTTGCTTTGGTGTCCTTTCCTCACTTTCATTCGGTTTGCATATTGGTACATTGCCAATAGTCACATTCGGTTTCGGAAATACAGTGACCGCTGTGGTGACTGTAGAATTAGATGCATGTCTCGTATTCCCAACTCTCCTCCTTGTTGATGATTGCGTTTGTGACTGTGCCTCAACGCCTTTTCCTTCCTCGTGCTCTTCATTGGTGTGCTTTCTTTTCATACCTTCTTCAACATCACTGGAAGACTTTTTCAATTGCTGTAGCTCTGCCTGTTGCTTCGATAATTTCCGCGTCAGGTTGTCTATTTTATCCATATATTCCTTCTCGATGCCATCCTTTTCATTTGATAGATCAGCATTTTCTAATCTCTGGGCTTCAACTGTAGCTTCTAGATCTGCAGCTCTTCTATTGGATTCTCCTAGTAGCTCCTGGGCGCGTTCTTCTTCTCCTTCTTCTTGCTTAATCATCTGTGTACCTGCTACGGGTGCACCTACCTTGTCTTTCATCTCTTGAAGCTTGGCCTTGTACTCTGAGCATATCTGCATATAATTGTCCACTTTATCCTTCCAATATTTATTGTCCTTCTCTCCCTTCTCCTTTTGTTCTGCGAGAAGTGATATTTCTGCTGCTCCTTGAGCTTCAACTTTATGTTCTAGATCCACATTCGTTCTTTTGCATTTATATAGCTCTTTCTTAAGCACTGTGTTTTCGACTTGATTCTCTTCTTTTAGGTGGCAACAGTCTGCACACTTTTGATCGTAGTCTTGCTGGATCTGCAATGTTTGTTCCTTGGCTTCCTTGAGTTGGCTCCGATAATTCTCTTCAAGATCTGAATAATCTATGCACTTTTGATCAAAGTCTTGTTGGATCGTCTTTGCCTTTTCCTTCGCTTCCCTTAGTTGAAGTTGCCTTTGATGATTTTGATCAATAGCAAGTCCGCGAATAGGAATGTTTCGATCATTGTTGGTAGAAGAGCTTCGTGTAGTATCTTGTTCTTGGTTTGATTGTGTGATGAGAGTATTATTTTCTGCTGGTACAATATTTGTGGATGGACTGTTGTTTCTTCTCGTGGAATTGGACTTGGATTGAAGTGTGAGGAGCTCCTTGATTATGTTGGATGCACCATAGTCAGTTGCGATCTCGAGCGGTGTTTTCCCATCATAATCCTTTGTTGACAAAAGCAGATTGGCGTCACCAACTTGAAGAATGAGTTTAATTTTCTCGGCGACCTTGTATTCCTCGATAAACCAGCATAAGTAATGCAATGCAGTATAACCAACCGTATCCTTTGCCATGATGAGATCTTTCCCGCCAACTTCAATCAGCATCTTGATGATATTATAGGATGCACCAAAACCACATGCAGAGTGGAGTACTGTTCGATCATTATTAGCTTTCTTCATGAACAGTTCCTTTCCTCCAATATCAAGCATTATCTTTATAATATCATCAGGTGTACCATGGCAGCATGCTACATATAAACATGTCCTCCCCAAATCATCACGGTACATGACTTTTGATTTCTTTTCCTCCTCTGCTGCATCGGAAGATAAATACTTCCTCACCTCAGACCATCGATTATGAATACACAATTCGAATAGATCAACTGTCATTGTTTTTTCTTAACACTTTATGCACGAGTTGTGAATAGAGGTTGATTAATATCGTAGAGTGTGGAGTGTGGAGTGTGGAGTGTGGAGTGTGGAGTAACCCAATTGCACAATTGCACTGGTACAAATAAATCTTTTGATTGCACTACTGTTGTTGTCAGTAGTGGAGAAAAGAGATCATGACGAAGAGGAATTCAGCTTTCTTTGACGTCAATCGTCAAGGCAAGTACCTTAGGTTGAGGATACTATAATAGTCTCTCACAGGTTACATGAAGATATCTGCCAATTTTAATTTTTAATTTTTAATTGATCCTTGGGCCTTGGGCCTTGGGCCTTGGGTCCTTGGTTCCGATCTTCTTCACAACAATCCCTCCATCCTACCACCTCCACCTACGAACTACGAACCATCCTTCATCATCGCCATTGTTGGTGGAAACAGATTGTCCAAACCGGTGATACCTGATAACGATGTGCTTTGATCTTTGGGACATGCTTGGCAACTCCATGTTCGGCAACGTTGTAAGGGCTCCGACGTAATTCTCCAAGAATGTGGTATGGTACTTCTCGAGATGTGAGAATCAACCCTTGGTCCCTCGTAAATATCAGGTACCATCCGATCCTCTTGAGATATTCTGCATGCTGTCTGTAGCTTTAGATTGAAACTGTGCCTTGCACATTTGCATGTTTTTTTTTCAAGAAGTGTACTTCACAAAATACGTACAGGTTGGATGCTTGGTGGTCGTTTGAAATATAAGCTGTGGTTGAGCTTCTGTACTACATTATGAGTATAAGGAAGGACGACTCATGACTCATAAAGGTCAAAAAGATGCAAACAGTTGAATATAGGTATTTCCAAAGCTTGAACAAGCAGTTCTAGCTCTGAGCAGTAACAAATTGATGATCCATCACAGCAACAGGCATGATGCAATATAAAATATAATATGACCTCTACGAACATCAGCCAGAAATTGATTTGAAAATTCCTCATCATGAGCATTATTGTTATATTTTATGAATCACTGAAAGAGTGCGGTATTCTTGATCTTCACATTTGGCATGCAGAAGTGCTTGCAATAGCGACAAAAATGCGTATATGCGAAAGAAGGCACAATAAACAAACATTAAACTCCTTCTAGGGAAAACATGTCACATTTACTGCAGAAATTATTATACTCCCCTAATCTATCGATGTCAAATGTACACTACGTTACCTGAATAGAAACAAAGTGCGATTATTCACATTGTACCGACCTCATCAATAACGAGAATTACTTGTATCATGATCTACCACAACAACATAATCCATTGCCTTCATTGGCTTCTTTCTTTGGACTAAAAGACATCCAGCGATTTCAGATAGTAAGGCTTTCAACATTCCGATTTCTTGAGCTTACTTTCTATTCACGTGTTCTTCCATACAAACATACCAATCTAGAAAGGGACCACTTCGTCCTAAAACTTCCTCTTCGTGAGCAAGAAGGCCACTAACAGATTTGAGAACACCAAAAACCGCAAGATCTCCCATGTCAGGGGCACCCATTTTGGAACCAAATGAATTTTTGTTGCCGCCCAATCCCTCATTTTCCCACTTTGTTAGAGCATCTCTTAACGCCAGCCTTTCATCTGTTATGTTTCTCCTTGCTAAATAAAATAATGCACAGCCCAATTTCAAGGAAGCCACAGATCATGAGTCTTTCAATTTTGCAATGTATATGTATTTATCAAAAGCACAACCGTGTTTTAACTCACATTTTATTTTCGATGCAGCGAAAAACATTGCTAAAGACCCTACACTTCGGATCAAAACCTTTTGGACTCCAGTAAAATCATCAACATTATCGACATAACCGAACGCCTGATATGATTCTCCCAAAGATCTGCATTTTAAAAGTAAGTAGGAATGGAAGGTCAGATAATCGCAGTCCTATCAAATCCGTAATTACGACGTTGCTAACTTACCTGCATATGTTTGGATAAAGGATAGGTGCCAATTCATCTCTTGCAAAGGTCTCCCATTTCTGTGCAGAGGGAGAATTCACAAAATCCTCCAGAGGCATATCATTCTTACTTGAAAGATTGTCAATTACAGCTGGTAGTTTCAGCAGCGCATCGTTGATTTCCTTGGATCCATTGACTTGGACATCATTGATCAGCGCAATCGGCACTTTCTTGTATTCCTTCGAAAATTTAATCTCTGACTTCGTGAGCGGATTCACTTCGGTTATATTGTAGTCAACATTTGCGTAACTTAGTAGCGTCTTGTTGATGTTACAGAATGGACATATTTCGTATTGGAAAAGCGTGATGGAAGGGGTAGTCAAGCCTGTGGTACTGAAACATTTGCGGAAACCGCTCAGCACGCCTACCGCGCGATTGGAAAGCCTCGCAGATTGAAGCATTTGAGTATGTCTTCGAGTGGTGTATGTTATGTAGGGCTTGCGACTTCTCGTCGGTGATTATTAGTGATACTATTATAGTATTTACGATTATCGACAAGCGAGTGACTAGTGAGTACGATACGATACAAGATACAAGATACAACATGCAACAATACAGCAGCATACAACATACGAACATGAAAGAAAGAAGAAGAGTGAAAAATCAAAACTCTGAAAAAGATATCTATTTGGTGGAAATAACCCTAACGGCTATTTTAGTGAGGGTGGTGGAAAGTGGAAACTGGTGGAAAGCATCATCTGTAACAACAAAACCGCTCTCTACATTAGAGTATTGAGTGTATCGAACAAAGTACACGATGAATATATCGTATGAAAAGGGAACAACAGCCTTATATCTACTAAATGCTACAAGCGCTTAGTATTACACCCCATCAAATAGTCTCTAATTTGTATGTAACCCATGTGAATGTTGTCCATTATCATTTCTCAAACTGCAATCAGGAGCTCCACAAAACGTCTCCTCGGCACTTTGACATTCCAATTCGAATCTGATACCTCAATTTCCATTTGCTTCGTAATATTCCTTGTCCAAATCATCAAAGTAGGGGTGGTTCAATGAATCCTTGGCAGTAATTCTATCTTTTGGGCTATAAATCAGAAACTTCTCCAACAAGTCCATTCCTTCAGGATCAAGATTCTCCAAGACGGTCTTGTGATAAGCGGATTTGTACCACTTGGGGAAAGCCGTATTCCAATCTGGTAAACTCGTGACACCAGGCCACACCTCCTCATTAGGAGTCCCCAACTGCCGAAAGATTTTGTACAATTGATCAATTTCACTATCTCCAGGGAACAATGGACGCTTTGTCACCATTTCAACAAAGATGGTTCCAATTGCAAAGACATCTACTGGCGGAGCATAAGTCTGTGATCCCAAAAGAATCTCTGGAGGACGGTACCAAAGGGTAACGACCTCATGCGTGAGAGGGCGAATGGGCGGACAGAAAGCTCTAGCCAGTCCAAAGTCCGCCAATTTCAACCTTCCATCCCTGGAAACGAGCAAGTTTTGAGGTTTGAGATCCCGGTGCATGACTCCTCTCGAATGGCAAAACGCTAATCCTCTGCAGCATTGGTAGAGGTAACTCTTGACGAGTTCTGGCGTGAGCAGTCCGGAGCATGATTCCATGTATTTCTTCAGATCCCTGTCAAGGAATTCAAAGACCAAATAAAGCTTCCCATCATCCTGCACGCAATCCTTCAGCTCCACAATATTATCGTGTGAGAGTTCGCGAAGAAGAGAGATTTCGCGAAGGGCAGTGGAGGGAATTCCTTCATCTTCCACTTCGAGGCGGATTCTTTTCAAGGCGACGATTTCATCCGTTTGTTTATCGCGTGCTTTGTAGACCACGCCGTATGTTCCTTCTCCGAGGTTTGATCCTGGCTTTTCAATCTTTTGGTAGCTATGAATGATGCAAGGAATTCAATTGATATTAGAAGATGATAATGATCGGGTCATGTGAGTGATTTAGTAGGTGGTATTGCAAATATGATATAATCTGGAACGGAGGCGGTAATGTGTTGTTCAGTGGATCGATCAATCACCAACGGTCACTTTCACAAACAATGACAACAACTAAGAACTAGTTGCCACTGTCACGAATGAAGAAAATCGGACCACCTCTCAACATTGAGACTGAAAGGAATGCATGCATCAGTCACTACGACGTACCGTTCCATCTTGCTGATAATGAAATCTAGGTGCTGTAGATGTGCGTGAGTCTTCCTTTGTCCTCTTCGTCTTGCTTCAGCTTCTTGCGACGTTATCTTACTAGCTATGGTACGATACAGCTATGGTACGATAGTAGCTAGCTTGTTATTTCGTCTGGCGTCGATCGTGCTTTCTGCTTTTGTCCAGGGGTACAAGTTTAAATTGCTACCCCCCTCTGGGATACAATTAATTATCCACCATTGGTTCGCTCACATCTAAATCTCGGATCCATCCATCAATACTCAATACAAGAAGGTGCAGTGATACATACCATTGCTCAATTAGGCTCAATTACACCTTATTTCTGTTTGAACAACTTCTGTGAGACCATTCAATCATCCATCAGCCACTTGACTGCCTAAACAATAGCGCCTAGTCAATTAAAGAATGAAGGAGCTCATCGCAACTTCCGGACCAGTAATAGTTGTGGCCTTGGATGATCATGCATTTGCCGCAATCACCGTTGATGGAAATGTACATCTTGTCAAGTTATGTGTGCCAAATTCTACCGCCGATGCACGGAGCGAAACCAATGATAATCAAAACCCTTATGCTGTGCAAGCTGTCGCTGTTTCATTTTCTCAGGACAGCAAACAGTTGTTGTGCGCCGTCTCTAGATATGATAAATACCTATCAGTATACTCTCTGTCTTTGGCAAACGCCGAATTGGAATTGACATTGGAATTAGAACCCACCATTGTTCACAAGACCAACAAGAGATGCTGCGCTTTAGAGTTTGCTGATATACCATCCAAGAATGAAATTGGGCACTCGCTAAGTGTAATAATTGCAGCAGATCTTGCTGGAGACGTGAACGCTTTCCCAGTAATTGCAGAAGAAAAAGCAGGAACTGATGGTTGTGATAAAAAGGTGAATAGATTGTTGCTAGGTCATACAGCATCAATGCTCACTGCCGTCAAGATCATTGATGGAAAGATATTTACAGCGGATCGTGACGAAAAAGTGAGAGTATCATCATTCCCTTTGACGTACAATGTTTTAGGATATCTTCTTGGAAATGAGGCTTATGTAACAGATATTGACGTGAAGAAGGAAAAGTACTGCGTTACTACAAGCGGAGACTGCACAATTAGATTATGGGACTATGATAAATGCGTGGAATTGGCGTGTTTGGATTGCAAACAAAGCGACGAAGCTGATGACAAAACAAATAATGAGCAGTCAACTCACATTCCTGTCCGAGTTACCGCAAACGAAGCGGGAGATATCATTGCAGTCATTTATAACGAGAAGGATGTCGTAGATTTATTTTCGGTAGTGGAAAAGGGTGGTTCTGAAATGATGATTCATAAGATGCAATCTCTAAAGTGTACAAATCCGTTGGCGATAAGTTTTGTGAACAATGACCTTTTCGTTTTAGGAAAGGAGCCGACATACATGACACATTTTTTCAAGGATATCAGCGGAGAGTATGTTTCCGCTAAAGATTCCTGTAAAATCACTGCTGCTGTGCAAAAGATTGCCCTAGAGTGTGAAATTACCATGCCCGAATCTATATTAGAAACTGACAACACAGGAAAGATTAAGCTCATGAAGAACATCAAAGAAGACGGAGAAGGTTTTGTGGACCATAAACCTTGGTTAAACGGAGACAGAGTGCTAAAGATGAAAGATAAAGAGCGACAGAGAAAGAAAAGGAGGCTGGAAGAACAGCTTGCTGCGAAATCTACAGTTGAAGACAAATCATAGTTTGGTAATTTCCCTAAATCTAAATGCTTACATCGTACATTACTGCCATGCTCATCGTGATGGACCAAACGACCCCCCATTCTTGATATTGGTGAAATCACGAAGGAAGAAACGACGGCTTCTCAGATCCCATGGATGGCTTGTTGGGGGATCATGCCCCGAAACAAATCCAACAAGGTTCATTGTGTTGAAGACCCAAATACTTCCTTCACGTCCTCCACTACCGCTATCGTCCCAAACCTTGTTCACAAAATTGCTCTTCATAAGAAAATCTTTGCACACACATCGCATGGTTCGGACATCTGGAGGATCTTCAGTTGTTGTACACACAAATCCCATGGCAACAAACTGTTCACTAGGCGGGATCGGCTCCCACGCATAAAATGGATTATTTCCTTGAGTGAGTGACCATGCGAGACGGAAACGTGCAGGTCGGGGCATAAACTTGTCTAGGACATGTCGAAGCCAACCGCTTCCACCTACGATGCTGCCTTGCGTATCAGTAATTTCAAGAGTTAACCTATCCTTTCCGTCTCTGGCGGGACTCTCATAACCAGTACCTACATAATGTCCTAGTGACACATACGCTCTGTTTGCCCTAAAGGCACCTGCACCAACAATCGGTTCCCAAACACTCGTTTGTTGCCGACTCATCGTACCACGACTCGTCCAGACACATTGAAACTTACTAACCTTCTTAATCTTGATCTTGATGCTTGCAAGAACCTGTTCAGGAATTGGAATTTTGACCCTGTTACCCTCTTTTCCATCAATGGGCATAGGCGGTGGCAGAGCAGGAGCATTAAAAGTACTAGCAACTCCACTATTATCAGCACTTTCGTCCCAACCAACGGCATTTTTAAACTCCTCAAGATTAATGAAACCGTCTTTATCCTCATCAACCTCTTGCATAATGTTGTTCACAAGAGAGTGATCCATTTTCATTCCGAGCCATTCCAAACCTCGCCGCAACTCAGTGTGGGAAAGTAGACCGTCTCTATCATGATCAAATGCAGTAAATGCATCTCTGGCAAAGAGACCCTTTGCCTTAAGAAGGGCTGTAACTCTGCCTTTTGCGATTCGGAATTGAAGCATATGATGTTCATCTGCAGCAACAAATACCTTCGCTAGCGAAGTTGTAGCTGGATCAATCTCCTTACGCCTCCTGTTACTTCTGACTTCGCAAAAGAAAGATTGGCGATTCTGACAAGGATTGTTTTGAAGAGCTCGTTGGAGAAGACTCACTTCTGCTGGGTTGTAATTAACACCACTATCGATAAACTTGAAGGAAACACAAGCAGTGGCGTCCTGCCGAGGTAGAGCTTTCTCATAACCAGTGCTGCAATCCAATACTGTCTTTTCAGTTCGTAAAGAAACAATGGTATCTTTCCCTGGTACAAGCGGCATTCCTGACTGATTATGGATGGCAGCTCTCATGCATTCAGCCTCGGCTAAGCACAAACCAACGTAATGGCGATTAGCTTGATTGCGATAATTCAAACGATCTTGAAGCATTCTTTTCAATTGATCAAAACTTATAGATCCATTTGGAGGAACATTTGCGAGTAACTTGGCTCCATCTTCTCCTTCAAGACCAACATCAACCGCCTTCAATACCTCCTTCAATTCACCAATGCTGATCCCCCCACCTCCACGACCTGCTCCTTGAAACGCTTTCCTGAGATTGTTTTCTTGAATAGGAGTGAATCCTCTTCCAACATCAGCAATTTGAATCATTGCAGCTTTAGACGGTGCAAAGTCCATGAATACAATAATATTTTTCAAACGACGATGGGTCTTGAACGACCATGATCTCTTGTAGTAATTGTTTGAAACGTAGATAAAGTCGGGAAAATCCACAGAGGAAGCCTTCGAAAAAAGATAGTTTTTGACACTGAACTTGCTGGCAGGGTAAAATGAATGCTCCCAACTACTGACTCCCTTAAGATCAGGATCATCACCCGATGAGGCAAAGGACAATTCGTTCTTTCCTGTTGATTTTCTTAATTTCGCGAGACCAGCGACTGGCCACGGCTTGGGACTTTCATCATCTCTCGAGTACTTTTTCTTCTTGGCCGACTCAATCACAACTTCTTCTTCCTCCTCTTCTTCCTCCTCCTCCTCCTCCTCCTCTTCTTCTTCCTCTTGCTCTTGAAGTACTTCTTCTTCTGCTACCTGTTCACGCTGGAGTTCATGATCATTTTCCGCAGCGTCGTCAGATGGTGCTTGATTCCCCATTCTAGACTTTGATAGGTTTTCAGAGTTAGAAAGAACCATCATAATCTTGTCTACAACTGCACGATCATAATCATTTGTTAAAAATTCTTTGTTTCTTTGGAGGCTGTGACGGATAGTTTCCGAAAGTGGTCTGGGTATTGGGATATTGTTCTGAACAGTAAAATTAATTCTTTCACCAAGCATATCTAGACAGCGTTGAATTTTGTCGAAACCGACGGGTTTCAGATTTGCAGATATTCCTCTGTCCGCCCTTGGATTGAGAACACTCTCAATTTCTACTATGTCATTCGCAAAAAGCTTGCGGTCTCCTCCAAACATTCCTTCAATGTCGTTGATAATTCTGCCTGCCTTTTGACTTGCGACAGCAGCAGTAATTGTAGCTAGTTCTTTCGCTCGTCCTGCAAATGCCTTGCGGGTCAATTCTTTATAGTGATCCTTTAAAGTTTGGTAAGCACGTTTTCTTGTCACATTGTCAATACTCTGCTGGCAAAGCATACGGAATTGCATATTTTCTGACTTCATTCCATTGACTGTCAACCAAGCTGAGACGTCAACAAGAAGCTGGTTCCCATTGGAACTCATAAAAGTAGAGCTTGAGTGATTGGGAGTATTTGGGATAGACAAGAGATCAGTCCCATTTATAGAACTGTCCAGTGATTTTGGTGCAAATGAGTCCTTTATCTGGGGCCTGCAATGAATCATCTGCTCTTCGATCAGCCTTTTAACTTCTGGAATAATGAACAGTTCGATTGTTTGTCCTTTTCCAATTCCTCTCATACGGAATGCACCTTGAGCATAATCTCTAAATGTCATATCTTTACCAAGAGTAAGTGCCGCACGGGCATAAATACATTGGTGAATATCCATTCCAGTGGTATGAATTTGATCATAGAATGAGAAACGGCGTTCAGGTGGACATCCCGCTTGATCTAATCTGACTACGTTCATTCCATTACGCAAAAGGATCATCTTTCGGTCTTTGTTATCCAAGAAAACAACACCATCGAATGTAGCATCTGACAAGCCATTAATTATGAGATATTTCGCAACTTCATAGTTGCTCATTCCTGTAATGAGGGCTCCTGTATCAATCAAGCAATGGAAGGGAGGATCGCAGGTGATGATATCATCAAGAACTTTTGTAACATGCCAGTCCCCTCCGAGAAGACGGCTAGACACAATTGTAGAAGAAGTGAGGTAGTGCAGAATCTTTCCGTCGCTTCCTTCCTCGTACTGACACTGGCCCAGCTCTTCAGGAAGAAGATCGCTTGGTGTCCCACTGAATCCAACTCTCCTACCGAACAGCATTTCTCCGCCCAAATCTTGACCAGATGCACTTATCTTTTCTAAATGATACTCCATGGTCAACGGGAATACGAAGCTATCCAAATAAAATTCAATGACCTTGGGAATATTCTGAAGCAACTTGTATGTGACAGACATGTGCTGTTCGTCCTTTAAGTCGATCAAATGCAATGGCCAAATATCGTCCGATCTTCTAGCCCCAGCAATAAACGGATTGATCAATAAGGAGTCCATAGACTCAGCAGATGTAGATTGGCTAAGATCATCGTTATCTTCTTCGCCTCCCTTGTCGGTCTTTCTTGGCCCTCGAACCTTGGCACCTGCTTCTTCAACCCAGGATACCCATCTTATTGATGACGGTCTCTTGTGATATGGGCCAGTCTCCGAATCAAGCTTCTCCCTCAATTCTACAATCACTGTCTCAAAATCAGTATTTCTCAGACCTTCGTATCTATACGCCAAAATTGTTAATCCAATAACGACATCAGGATGAGAGAATTGACTTGCTCTGCTCGGTACATCCTTTCCAACGAAAGGAATAGCAGCAAGTTGGCGAGTAAGAGAGATGTTGGGATCGATCTCAAGAGACTGTTTTAAGTCTAGCTTAGACAAAATACCAAAACTGACTCTGTTGATCTTACTGAGCACGTGTGGGATAAAGTTTGAAAGAAGGTCATGGCTGAGATTAAGCATTTTCATGAATTCATCATCAAGTTTCACAGACACTGCCTGTGCTGCCTGCCTATCTTTCAATGGACCATTGACCAAGTAAGACAAGAGATGTTTATCATCGACGGCAGGAAGTCTTTTGTTCCTCAGAAACAAAAGTTGCCATCTTGCAAGATGCATCTTGAGATTTTGTGTGTAGAATTTTCTCTGTAGCAAAACGAAGTGAGGCGTCTTCTGGATTTGTTGGTTGGTCATTCCTTGATGAATGGCAGTAGATATTTCATTCAGAATCAACTGAGCTTCTCTACTATCCTTGAAGTCCACCGTCATCTTGTTCCCTGCAGCGAAGAAGATTGCATCCAAAATATGCCATTGCATTTGCCAGCGTAGACCCACACCCAGTTTGCCCTTCGAGAAATCAATAGGTTCCTTTTCTCCAATTGGCCAATTCAATTCACTCTTCAAAGGATGAAGAATCAGATCCACCTCATCCAGCAGAAGGACTCCTGACTTAAACAACTTCAAAATCTCTGTACAATAGTATAAATCCTCTGGATTGACGTGAAGCTCTTTGATGATTGTCTGATCCTTGAATCGTTTCGCGAAGTTAGAGAGGTTCAGCCAGCCTTTCTTGCTTTTGGGAGTTATATTTGCACGTTCTAAGTGGCGCATCATCTCTACGAACTTCAGTTCAAAAGATTTGATACTCGTTGGAGTAGAACAGATAATTGCTTTGCTATCACGAGCTTTCACAAGTTTCATGAAAAGGTCTCTGGTAATTGGGGTACCACGGTCGAAGTGGAATGTGAACACTGGTTTCCTAATTACTGCAGAGAACTTTTCTCTCATTACTCCTCTTGAGAATTCTAACAAAGCGTGAGGAACAACTTGAGTCACAAGGGATTTACCATCTGCCAACATGAGGGCAAGAAGAGGCGCCACGACAGTAGTCTTTCCAGCACCCATAATCATTTGATGACACATAGAATTTTCATGTTCCAAGGAATCCATAAATTTGTTCACTAAAATCACTTGACTCTTGCGTAGCATCATTGAATAAGTATATTCGAAGACAAGGTACCGAGGATCGAATTGTATACTAGTCGCACTCATTGTCATGTAGTGCCTTTGAGCAGTCAACTCCTCTGCAGTTTTAGATGCTTGCAATGAAATTTCTTGGCACAGCCTCCGCTGATTCTTCACATCATTTGTTTTTTTGACATCTTTCAGTAGCTTCAAAAGATTTCCCAACCTATTTGGAAATCAAACCAATATTGAGCCAAATATTATGGAGAGACAAATGAGAATAAATTAGGGTCAAGGTTCAAAAACTTACCCTGTGAGTGTTCTATGCGATTGACCAATCCGGATGGATGTTAGCATTGACACTATAGTGAGACTCGTCACCGTTTTGAATGCAGTTGGAGACAAATAAGGATTCAGAGATCTGATATTGTGTTCAGCATCAGTTGACAAGATAGCAGCTACGAGAAGCTCAAACCAGACAGCTGGCTCACTTTCACTACACTGACCTAGTCGAAACTTCAAAAACCCAGTCTCCCCAATGGTTCCGTTTGCAAAAGGTTTGTCACTGCGTTCGTCACTCGTTGCAATAGACAAAGCGCGAAACATCAGGTTTGCAAGTGATTTTCTATCAAACGACATGGAGGCGTTGAGGGACTTGATCAGAGAATTTAATTGTGAAAAGGCCTTATTTATCGCTTGTGGGGAATGATGCAGAGAGTCAACTTCAGCAGGAGTGAAGCCTGTGAGAATAGGGAGAGATTCCCGGTTAGCCTGTTCGGCAAATTTGTTCACGTCGGCGGCAATTCGTCTCGATGTCGTTTCAGAGCAATGAGTTTTCGCTGCTCTTTCGCCAGATATGTCAAAGGGGACAGCACTCGATACAAGACCTAATCTTCTCTGGCTCCGATCTAGATACTGAATAAACGACTCTAATTTGATAGGAGCAAGGGGCCGAGAGGAAAATGCTTGTAGTTGAGCTGTGGGAATGTTCACATTAGCACAATTCTGAATATTGAGGGAAAAATTATTCTCAGAGTAGTCCGAAATTCGTGGAACAACCCACAAACGATTCTCAGAATAAGATGATGGGGCCTTGAGTATGACAGAATTTTGAGCAATTTGTGATTCTTTGTACATTTGTGGGTGTTCGATCATTGCTGTCAATTGGGGTTTCACAAAGAAACTATGCAGATGTTCCACAAGTTTAGAAACAGCATCAGTTCCCTGGAACATTTTTTTAAACTTTGTCATGCCTGACTCGATCTGAAACTTCGGAATGTTAGGATGACTAGCAATACTAGGATTCTCAGCCAAAATCCGCAAAGCCGACATTTCTGCAGATTTGTGGTTGTAATCAGACGGAGGTAACATTCTTAATAGCAGTCTTCCCCAATTGTGGGGCTTATCATTGGGATGAACCTTGAATGGAACGGTTCCAAGCAAAAGATCATATATGAGAGGAAATCCATACTGACCACTCGAAATAACTACGCCAGACATGAGAGCAGTATTAATGAATTGAACTGCATTTGTACCCCCGTATGCAACGCTAGCATCTTCCGGTCTTGAATAAGCTGCACCGAACAGCTTGGATGTAAGCATGGTCTTTTTGTGATTGTCAAGGATTGAGGTGTCTGGAACTCCATCGAAATTTTCGATTGCAGGCTTCTTTGATAATCCCAAGTTTACCGTCACCGTTTGGTCAGGTGGAATATGATCAAGAGTTGTTACAGCTTCGACAAAAGCCTTCCTGTTCACAAGCTCTTTGTACAACTCGGATCGCATATTGGTAGAACATAATTGCAGCAAGAGCGTCTCTTCATCCTTCGAGAGTCGACAAGCAGACGACACGTACGCATGTTTCAATACATATTCCTTCATTTCGTCTTGAACGTTCCAAGGGCATTTCATTGACTCGTCCCCAAGCCCAACAGTCACTGCAGATAATTTGAGTCTACATGCATGTGCATCTGGATGAAAATCATTTCCAAGGAACTCCAATTGATTGAAAATTTGTTGCTCTTCTGCGGTAAGTTCCTCACTGACACACGATTCTACCATCTTGAACACATCACGGTACGCACCAGTGATAAAATACATGACCATTAAGTACATGGAAGACGCCAAGGAGGGGGTAAACAAGAAAGCTAAGAAAGAAAAGAGACTGTTAGATTATATTTGAAGACATACTATTCACATAAAGAAGGCAAGATAATAATAACGTTCTTACCTTGGGAATTGTGTACAGGGTAAAGATAGCATCTTACTTCACCCATGTTATCAATCCATTCTTTGTTCCTTCTATCCAATATGACCTGCACGGAAAGAGCAGTCCCATCTGTGTTCAGTCGTCGAGGTAAAGCGCAACCGGGCATAAGCACAAATAGATCGTTGTCAGAATTCTGAAGAACAATAAAATGCGAGATCAAACCAACAAGTTTGTCAACAATCTCTCTCGACTCAGTCGAAGTTGAAATATAGAGACCGTTGTGATCATTACTGTAGAGACGATGCTCAGACTTTCCATCAATAGTTTCAACTTGCTTAGCCTTGAACGACAAATTCACACGAGGCAGCTCGATAAGATCAATGGACGATGCGTCACCCGCATCGCGTACATTCGCAGAACTCCAAATGAGCACATGCGCAAGGTTATCTAGCCGAGAAAGAAGCATACCTGCACGTTTGAGTAGAGACGACGGTGATGCTGAAGAGACATTCAAAAGCGTCATCATTGGAATATTCAAATTCTTATTCTCAGTTGCGGCATCTGAATCGAGATAGGATACCCTTCGAATCAAAGCTTGTGCGTCAGAGTTACAGAATCCTGTGTCATCCTTTCCAGTCACTTTCAAAAGAGTTATCTTCAATCTTGTAGAACTTCGTTTCTCGTTGAGTAGCTCCTCTTCGTCTTCGTCTTCGTCGGCAGACTCAAACTCCTCATATCCAATGATATCATCATTCTCGCTTTGCCAAAATGAATACTTATCCACAAGGGAAGTTGGCAGAATTCCAGCCAAAAATCGCTTTGGTAAGTAAACCTGATTTCCAATGCTCTTGCTTAGCCTTCGAGAGACAATCAAAGAATCAGATGGAGAAAGTGTCGTCATCGGAATACCTGCAGACATAGACAATATCCCTGCGATACGATCAGGATAAGGCTCTCCTTCAACCTCATGCCGGCATATGGACATGTTAGATGTATACTCAAGCACTCTAAAAAAGCGCCGTCCGTATTCAACCACATTGAACACATTGACTGCAGGGGGGTTCTGAAAGACCACAACCTCTTTGAGAGTGTGAGTATTCAAAGTTTCGGCATTTCGAGGGTTTTCGATCCAACCCGCTAGTTGTACGTGTGGTGCATTGGACTGATCGCCAGCAGGCATGTACAATGTGACGTCTGGAAGAATCAGCTGCAATTTTTCGGCTAGAGCTGCCTCTATCCATTGTTCACCCCGTCTTAGTTGCGTGGGAAACTTTCGAGAGAAATGAGGATTTCTCATTCCTTTCAGATCTATGTAATTGCGTGTATCAGGAGCCCACGACTGGAGGTCGTATCTGCGACCGACAAGTCTCCACCAGTATCTATTCGTGGTGTGCATCACTTCAGCACAAGCCAAATCAGTGGCATCGTTAAGTGCGGTTTTCCGTGTATGTTGGAAGTCTTTGTGATTTAAAATATGAGGGGAGAGAAGCATCATTTTATGATTCTGGAGGGTGAACTCAGATATCTGGACGTTGACCTCTATCCCAACAGCCTTCGTTGTAACCTGAAGCATCCACTCTTCAAAGGTTTGTCCTGGTTTAGATTTCCGATAAGATCCATCTCGAAGGTTTTCATCTTCAGTATCGGGGACAAATCTGCCGTAACAAGTCGAATGTGCAATACTTTCCCAGTGCCTTGACTTCAAACTCTTTTGATCACCACTCGGACGAGATCTAGTACCTGTTCCTGTAGCAACCCTAACGACCGATTCCATTGCTTCATCGGCATCTTTTGGATGTAAGCGCATGTACTTCAGAATCTCGTATCTTTGTTTTTGAATGATGTCAAAAATTTCGGACTGAGAAATCTGAATAGAAGGCGGTGGCTTCGTAGGATCAGTCATATCCTGCAAGTCGTCGTAAGCTTGACTGCTGAATCTATGGTTAATCATCAAATAGACCTGAGAAGAAAGAAGAACTGAAATTGAATGCTTGTCGAGATCATCGTATGTATAGTTCTTGAAAAGGTATAAAAGATGCGCATGTACGAGGCACGCAATATCAACATCTTGACACCTCGAAGGATCTATCCAATACTCCAGAATAGGAAATGCTAGCTTGTCTAGAAGTGATCTTATTTTTTTCATAGCTCCTTCGATCTTGACATTGTCCAAGGACTCGAGTCCTCTGGGTCTAGGCTTGCCAGCTGTACTACACTCTTTCAAGGCAAATTTGAGGAAACCCTCGACTCTAACAGCTAATCTGATAGTATATAAAATAAGTGGACCTGATGTTGATTTCTTACTATACTTTCCAACGTCCATGTCCAGCGCTCTTCCTAGCATTTTAGTCACAGACGTTGTTAGTACATCAGGCGACTTTGCTATCTCATTATATAGGTTACCTGTCGGTGTGGCAAGAAGAGCTTGCAGTTTAGCTTCGTCGAGGACAGGGATCTCCTTTACAACATCAGTAAAATCTGCTGCTCTCCAGCGGCCAGGTTCAAAAAGCGCGGCATCCACAATGAGCTGAAGAGATTTCGATCGAAGCCCAGATAAGCGTCCTGGGTCTCCATTTGCGAAAAAATCCAGAATCAAAGGAATCCTGATGTAGGGAGCCGTCAAAAAAGACAAAAATCTTTCGGAATCCGCCGGCTTCAATACGTGTCCAAATGTCGGCAACTCAGAGTTCGACAAATGAAGAATATCATCCTCAGTCTTCACAGAGATTGGCTTAGATCTATCAAGTAGTGGGGATAGTCAGCAATATTAAAATTTCTTTAGCACGCACAGAAGATGGCACAGCAAATATCAACTTACTTTCCCTTCAGAAATTTTTCTCCACAAGAATTCACAATATTTGTTGGATCGGCAGCGGATAACTTTCTCATTTCCTCTTTGCCCTTTCCAAAGAATCTCATGAAGCTCTTGAAAGCACCAGATGAAGTAGGCTTAACATCGACTTCTATAAATTCTTGTACCGTATTTCGGAAGGCTGTCACATTATACACTGGCGTATTATCTTCACTCGATAGCGGCCTCGTCGTCCACTTCAACGTTGCATGATGGGGTAGCCAGGTGAAATCCTGAGCAACATCAGTAGGAATAGCAGCTTTCCCAGAGATAGAATGTTTGAAATGGAAGACAATGTCACGAAAGTATTCCATTTCAGGTAAGATCTCCATAAGCAATCCATTTCTACCTGATAATAATGCTGCCGCGTTCGAAATGGAGGCCTTCTGTGTTGGGGGGTATGGACGAGGAAGGGCCAATTCTATAGAGAGTTGGTCAATTAATTCAATATCCCCCTTCAATGGTGTCATCTGTCTATCAAAGTTAAAGATAGTTGGGCGCTCTGATCCGTCCATTTTCACAGATACACCCCGTAGGTAGTCCAAACAAAGGAAGCGCAACGATGTATAATGCGCATCAAAGATTGGCATGTTTGCCGCAAGCGTCTCAAAAGAACCCGACTGAATACCGAATGGTTCTGTTGGCCCCTCACAGTTCCCACTATAGTGCAAAGAGAACGGACTGGGATCATCAACAGCTTTCACACGGGTAATCGCATCTGAAATACATGCAGCACATGCAAACGCAGTCGTTTTGATGGCAATCAAACCGCGAGATTGCTGGACACATGCAGTAGCCGCGGAGTAGATTCGACACATTCTCCTAATGAGGAATAGAAGATTTGTCTGAGTCTCACGCCTCATTGGACTTTTCCTCCAGAAGCAGTACTTTGCATCTAAATGAGCCATTGGAAGAGTAACAGTCAGAGCATACTGTGCTGCAGATGCTACAAAGGCAGGGGCGTTGTTGACAAGCTGCCTTTGGTGCAAGAGTAAGCTGCAAGCATGACATAATCTATACAATGAACTAGCAGCTGTTTGGTAATCAGTCGCGACTGAAGGCATTGATTCGTCTGTGAGCACTGCAGGAATCAAGATTGGATCAGGTCGCTGTTCTCCCATGAGCTCCTTAACAACTGCATCATAGTTATCTCTCCTAAATCTCCCAAAAAATGGATGGACAGCTAAACCCGGCTCAACTCTCAATGATGTGACGGAACCCTTTGCAAAATTATCAGTCAAGGCCGATGTGGGCATACCATGAGAGTGCTGATCCATTGGTTTTGACGAAGCGTAATTCAACTTTTGAAGCAATTTGTTCAACAGATCCCATGTAGAACTCAAAGCGGAACCCAACGTTCCATCAGCTACAACATTGGCGTCCAAGGTGGAACCAAAATTAGCAATGTTTCTTCCACTTAATTTCAATATGCGAGTATCCTCGGGATCCATTGATCCAGGAGGAGCATCTTCAATGCTACGATACGCTAGATCAACCGCAGCATTCATAAGTAATAATGTGCTGTACTGAGATGGACGAGCACCTGCAACAGGGATCGTAGTGAGGGCCAATCTCGCCAAAAAATTAAAGTTCGTGCGAGTAATTGTGTCCGGCACTTGCATAAACTCGGATGGGCCCAAATCTAAGTTACTCCATAATGGCCGAGAGTTCAACGCTGGTAGAAGTTTAGTATATAAACAATCAGCGTTGTTTTTCTTATCAGGATAAACCTGCATCCTGAACAGTAGGACCCAGAAAGAACTGTCAGTTAATCGTTCTCTTGGGATATCCCACACAGTCATCGCCATCTGTTTCAATTCTAAACCAGAACTTTGATCGAACCTTGATGGATGATATTGTAGTCCATCACCTGTATTGCACACAGTAAAACTAAATTTCTCTTCACCTTGATTTCTCAAAATATAGAGACAAAGATGGCCCTTCCCGTCAAGCTTTTGCCACCCTCCCGGTATAACGATTTGTTGGTTAGGAGCAATCTTAGTCACAATGTTCACAAACATGTTAATATAGGTGAGGAACAATGAGTCCAACTGCTTGCCAGATGCACCCGCAGAGTGAGGTAACGATGCAATCATTTTGATACAAGCTTCCATCCCAAGCTGGTTTGCCTTCAAATAACTTAGAGGAGCATCCATCCCACTTTTCCCATTCATGTGCCTTTCGTTCTCTTGAACAATATGACAAATAAAACTGATCGACTTAGCTAGTGAGTCGTACTTCGCTGCTACGGTTTGTGTCTCAGCTGCAGGAGGAAATCTGCGAATATACGTGTCGATGTTCAACAACGCCCAAAAAGGTTGAACGCGATAAATAGGATTGAACTTTCGAGTTGGTTCCCCTCTCGCATCCGAGAGATAGGCATACGGATCAAAGAAATTCGATTTCCCTCTGGGATGTAACACAGGAGGCCCGGTCGATCCGAACTCCCCAGGACGAAGAGATGACAAGGTTGAACCACTGGCACCAATCCCCTCAGAACGAGGTGAAGGCAGCGCAGCAGCAAGACTGTGGACCTGATTATCATTTGACCTTGACGAAGCTTGCTGGAGTCTCCTTTGTTTTTCTGCTTCCATATTCCTCTCCCATTCCAACTCTTTCTCACGATGAATTCGTGCTTCCTCCGCTGCCTTCTTTCTCGCCAATTGTTCCTCAATAATTTCTCTCTGTGTTTGGTCTTGCTTCAATGGCGGAACTGAATCTGTCACACCTCCAGATGATGCCTTGCTGTCCTGAGAGGTCACGCTCGCATTCGCAAATGCAGAAGAAATTGTGTTTGAGAAACTGGATGCTGCCTGCGTCATGGCAGATGCAGCACTCGCACCAACGGATTGTGGTACAACCTGAGCGGTCGGCCTGGCACCAGATTTAGAAGCAGATGATCCTAATGATGTTGTCCCTTGAGAAGCAGATGCTATGTTCCCAGCGCTGCGCTGAGAAACTCCAGTTGAAACCGGATTTTTGAAGCTTCCTCCTGATTTAAAAGGATTTACCATGGAGGAACTGCTCTGCTGTACAGTTGAACCAGCTGCAGTTGTACTTGATGTACCAAGCGATGTTAGAGAAGGTACATGTGCAGGCGTAACAGTTGAAGTTTCCAATGTTGCGAAAGGATCATCTGCACCAGTCTGAAATCCGCTTAAAGTAGGCTGGGATGAGACTCCAAACCCTGTACCTGCAGGCTGAGATCCAAAACTGTTTCCTTGTTGTTGTTGTTGCTGGGGGGCTACACCAAAGTTTGATATTCCACTCGTGAGATTAGACGTTTGCTGCCTCTGCTGCGGCTGTACTCTTTGCTGCTGCTGTTTTCTGGCGGTCGAACTTGTGAAACTGGCAGTCGCCATCCGCTGCTGCATGGAAGTGGTGTTAGTCACGGAAGGCGTGGGTGCAGGTACTGAACTTCCAACTCTAGACACATATGTTGGCGGAAACCATCCATCTTTCCCCATATAATTTCCCCAAAACCATGGTTTGCCTTCTTGACCATTTCCAGCTATAATGTTTGCTCCAACCGGAAAAGACAACTGTGCTTGAGCAGCATTTCCATTGAATGCATGCTTTGCCACATACGTCGAGGTCATGATCACAAGCGTAAAACGTTTGTGCTGCTATTGAGCAAGAATTTTCTTGTTTTCGTTGCAGCACTCTCACTCAAGATAAATTGAGATCGACTTAAGTCTCCTTTCTATTATCTACGCAGACGAACAATTGTAAAGTTAGCGTCTGGGTGGTTTGTTCTATTAGATATTTGATACGACCGTTCCTTCTTAAAGCTTCCTGAAGATATAGATATTAAGAAGATCGGTTGATCGGAGATGATCGCGAAGAAGACGCCAAACAACGCCAAGCTCTAAAGAAGGAGAACTGTTAATCGAATCGTGAGAACCAAATAAGGCCATTTATCGGCCGTTGAGCAACTCCCTTCACTTTTTGCTCGAAACTAATACAATTATTATTTGCTAACCATACTATTAGCAATAGTATTCGAAATCATGCTCTCAATTCTTTCATCCACTGTATCAATCTGATCTCTCAGCAGCTGTGTTACATTCTCAATCTGCCTCATACTTTCAATCTTTTCATCCATCATCTCAGCACTTGCCTCGATCCTATCCAGCATTAGCGTACATACTTCCTCGTGTCGCCCCAAAACACCATCCATCTGCTGCATCCTTGAATCCATGACCCTTGTAGTCTCCTCAAATCTGTCCAAGACATGATTTTTGCGATGAATCCTCAAATCTTCTGTTAATTTTCGTTTCCGTATGGGTGAAAAATTGAGAATAGATGAGGAACGGCGTCTGCTCAAGGTTGGACAAACAAGCTTGCATTCCAATCCCATTATTTCCCACAGAAACTCCATCTCCTTGGCACATATCCGGAATCAAATAGGATAGACCCGACCCTAGCAGATGGCATTTTGGAAATCCTAGCGCCATTGCTTGCTTTCTATTGAGATCCATGAAAGAACAAAAGCTTGCACCGGCTGAGAATTGGGATTCGCGGGGTCTGGTGCTAGTCTCCATGGGCTTACAACAATACCTTGGGTGGAAGCTAGAATGGCGGCCACTCCACCAACATGGATCACTTTATTTGTTGAGTGGGGTCTGTTCACGAGTGTATCAACTGCACAATACCAATAGTAGGGATAGAGTTTATTTTTATGATTTGCGTTTGGGGTATCGTGAGAAGAGTGAGCTCGCGAACTTTCTGTTTATTATGTAAGAAATGCTTGGAAGTTATCCATTAAGTAAATGTATTAATACAGTAGTTAGATTAATTTTGAAAACACATTTAAAAATGGAGATCTTGATTAGTGACTGAAGACTAAATGTGCTGGAAAATACCAAACAACACAGACTACTCTTTGGTTGCGAAGAAAGAAAGGCAATGGAAGGACTAGAAAAGGAGGACCTTAAAGGTATATTTAGGACATTCGATTTAAATGGGGACGGCTTTATTTCAGTTTCGGAATTCAAGGCCGTGATGAAAAGGTTCGGCAAAGACTTGGAAGACGACGAAATAGAGTGCATAATAAGGAATTTTGATGATGATTGCAATGGTCTAGTGTGTTTTGATGAATTCCAAAAGATTCTGGGAGGAAGTTTTTGTTCTGAAGATCTGGATCTTGAACTAGCCTTTCATGCTATTGATATTGATGGATCTGGAGCCATCTCCATGACGGAAATCAAAAGTCTAGTTGCAAAAAATAACCAGCACTTGAACGAGGACGATATCACGGATCTTCTCGAGGGCATAGATGCAAATGGAGACAAGGAGCTTGATTTTGAAGAGTTCAAAGAGCTCATGACATTCCGAATCTAAAGCTATTCATCGAGATTGTGTGAGAAATCGCAGTTTTTAATATTAATCATCACCACCCAATCATACGGTACATAACAGTTATTCATTTACAGTATGTCACACAAGTCTTTACCGAAGAGATTCATGTCACCATTCCATTCAACTCTAAATTTGGATACACTTAGATACACGGTCAAATGCGTCATAATGTATTAAAAGTTTAATCGTTTTCACCAAAGAGATTTACGTCACCATCCCATTCAACTGCGAATTTGGATAAACCTAGATACATGGTTAAATGCCTCATAATGTAGAAAATCGAGATCGCCCCTGCATCAATAAAAGACCCAGCTTCTATCGATTGAAAAATATTCTGAACTGTTCCTATCCAGTCCAGCCCACCAATTATGAGATATAAAGGAACCAAAACTAGTCCAATGGCAATATCATTCGGGTCGCCTATCAAAGCAAAGTTACCCCAAGAATTTCCACCAACACGCTGTTCACTTTTATTCGCGACTCTCTTAGGCAACTCTTTGCCAGTGCCTAATAACGTCGGAAGACTTACACTCCACGCTGCCCTCCACTCCACGTTGCTCACACTGTATCCCATTTTCTGGAACCTAGACTGCAGATCTTGACAGTGCATAGCTCCATATAGAAGAGCATTTCTGTGTTTGGTTGCATCACCGCTATTAGACACTCCTTCTCCACTTTTTATACAGTTCATCATTTTCTGCATTGCTACAGAATTTCGATTTCTGACTAAGTTAGCATCTCGCCCCCCTGATGTTTGTCCTGAGACAAGCAATTGGGCAAATACCAATCTTCTAGCTTCGACAATATTTCCTGTCAATAGAGCTTCCATGACTGGAACGAAAATTTGAGAAATCATGCCAGTAGGCTTTGGGTCCTGTACAGTACTCCAATCCAGTAACAAGATACTGACCTCTGGGCTAGGTGAAAAAGACCATAGGAGTAATCTGAACAATGTTGCCAATGAATCTCCGTCCAAGAATAGATTCGAAAACAGGCGGCGTGGCGAGATGCTCGAAATGCCATTTGAACCCGCAGTAGAAGGTGTCAATGGCCTAAACAGGGCAGATGTGTATTCTTGTAAAGGTGCCGCAGTTGTTGATGCCAATGCCCAAATTGGATCATACTTATTAGCTTTAACATTCTCATTCTCATTTGAGATTATGGAATTATATTCTTCTCTTGTTGTGTCACAGTGTACCCAGTTGCATCTTGTGTAATCAATGACATTCAACTGGCAACAAAGACCATAGGACTTTGCTATCTGTTCATCGGATGAGGTTGGGCCAACCGGATTTTTATTCTTCCCCGATTCTTGCGGATAAGATGGCAGATAGTTCGATCCATTCGCCTTTGTTTGCAACATATCTTTTGACACAATAAGCTCATAAAATATGTTATCATACTTTGATCTAAATGCTTCATTGTTATACCAATCAAAATATGGCTCGTCCCCAAAATGAAGTTGTGAGTGAAGATCGATTGTATCAGTCTCTCCGTTGGAAAGAACCTTGGATAGCGTGATAACTGCTGTTTGCAATTCGAAGATTCTCCTATTTCCCCTTGCATTTCTAGGTTGGATTCTAATGTATTTAATTAGATTTTTGCTTTTAGCAGGTTTCATATACAAGGAGCTTCCAAATGTTGTACAATGTGCACTGGGAGTAATATCGCAAATAACAAAAGCAGATGATGGTAGATATGTGTACAAGGCAACGAGGAGAAGCTTGGCTGCATTGTTCGTTGACACCGTCGTTTTCCTTTGCCTTTGGGAGCTTTCATCGCTGTTTGTTATTGGCATGCTTTAATACCAGCACTCAGATGTTTGGTAAATAAGATTCTTTAGTCATTGATACTTTGACATTTCTTAAGCAAGGGGTGTGTAATGTTGTTTTTATGTTGTCTACTCCCATTCATAGCATCATCATCATTATCATCATGATGCTTCCTGTTGTGTGTGTATCTTTATTACCACGTCAAAGTTCTTTATAATTCTTTGGAAACCCGGATATTTGTATTTGCCGAATGGAATTATTTTATTTTTGAATATACATATCTATTTCATTTCTAAAGCTTGTGATGAACTACCATACTCTAAGAGACAGGCAAGTGAGCCTAACTATGCATTCATTCACTCAATAAACTCCTGTCTCTGAAAATCCACCTTCTGGTACGTCAAAGTCATCGAAGTCATCAGCATCACCTGAATCATCATCATCGTCAACGTCTAATCCTCTCTTTTTTGCTAACGCCCGCATCATTGCTGCTTCAATCGGGGACAAAACTT
>Ga0306864_1000224_pt1 | contig 27182 bp, 24 predicted proteins | sample AntRauTorckE5430_FD_190448 | JGI IMG/M metagenome (GOLD analysis project Ga0306864, IMG submission 190448) | Saline lake microbial communities from Rauer Islands, Antarctica - Metagenome Torckler E5 #430 (v2) (version 2) | ecosystem: Environmental > Aquatic > Non-marine Saline and Alkaline >...
GTATCATGGTCATTGCTTTGGGTAGGAGCCTTGCTCGAGGAAACTTTTGATTTTTCGGCTGTCTTGGGGTTCAAATGCCAAGCAACTTTTCCTTTTGTTTGATAGCTCACTACTCAGTGTTTTAAACTCGGACTTGCTAATGATGTCATTGATTCGTGATAAATGGTACAATTAGAAGCTGTGATCTGTGAAAGAATGAAGTGCTTAGACCAACGCATTACGTTTGAAAGCGAGGCTAAGCTCTCTCAAACATTCACGAGAAAAAATGACAGACAAATCTCAGCTTTTTAATGATATATCTATGAAGAAGAGATAGAGACAACCAGCCTAACAAATGATTAAGTATAGCATAATTTATTAGTCCGCATCGTAGACGCACAACTGGTACAGCGATCATGTCTAACGCTCTCGTCTCTTGTTTTTTGCCTTCTTAACTTTTCTTTCTGTCAGCCTTCTTTCTGTCAGCCTTCTTTCTGTTAGCCTTCGTCTTAAAGGCGTCTGACTTTTACTTTTCTTGCCTTTTTTTTTCTTTGCCATTGTAGCATTATCTTCGGATGCTTGATCACGATTTCCTACGCTTGGTGTGTTTCTTGGTGCGCTGATGGTAGGACTTGAGCTAGCATGACTCACAACTGGTGTTTTTGTGCTGATGGATAGGTTTTCTGTCTTAAGGGGTGGATGAATTCCTGGTTGGATCTCATTTTCTACATGATCGATAGTATTGGAATCTCCATTCGTCGTCGTAATCCACTGTAACTCTCGATTCTTCTCCTCGAATCGAAATTGCTCACCATTCTTCATGTGTAGAGACCGCAGTCCCGACTTCTGATCACGTGTAGTAGGAATAGCTGACGTTATATTCAATGAAAGCAACAGAGCTGGAAATACATAAGATTTTAATATCATCATGGCAGTCGAATAGCTGCGTAAGGAATTCAGAAGTTAAAAGTGAAAGTAGTGGAGTTGTGTGAGAAGGAAACAGTACTGTAAAATCTTATAAAAATACTAGTCGTTTATTTGTATTAGGAACGACCCGACTCAAAAGTAACAGATTTTTGTTGTTAAAAAAACTCCGCGAGCGAGCACAGCTCTTGGAAGAAGTGAGCTATATTAGCTTACATTAGCGATAAATACTACAACATAACTGCTATGACCCTTGTCAAGGTACGATACTTATCGCTTGTCGTAGATAGTACTCGTGTACGTCGTAGTAGTACAATAGCAAATTACTTCTTTTTTCTTTTCAACAAGCCGGGGCTGGCATCTGGCATCTGGCATTATAGCGGAATATCAGGCCCAGTTTAGACGGAACTACTCCTTTATTCGAGCTCCACGCGACACGGTCAATTCTGTGTCAATTTGGAAACACAAAAGGAAGCACAGTAGTGCTGATAGCATCTCAAAGTGAATTTTAGAATATGCCTTTAATTTCGGCTCAAAATCTAGACGTGTTGGACGTCGCAAACATAGAAGATGATGACAATTCCTCTCTACTGAGGCGGCCCACTCTTACTTTGTCAAGTGCCCAGGATGATGTGTTGAGTGTAATGACAATACACAGCGCATTCCAAGGTGGTATAGATAGTGCTCCGCCTACTCCTATGACTTCGACAGGGAATGTCAGAATTGCTTTCAAACCAGATAATCTAAATTCCTTCTTTAGTTGGAATCGACAAGACAACATTAAGATAGATGAGCATGATAATATAGCCTCAAAAGATGCCTCTATGAACTCTATACCTATTCAACAATGTGATATGGCAATAGATGAGCAAAGCTGTGGGAAGGAACAGGAGCCAACCGAAGAACCTATTTCCACTACGAAAAATAAGAAGTTTTCCACACAAATGTATTCTGATAGGGGTACTGTTCAATCATCATTCCGTCGGCAAGTAGAATCCACCAAATCAGGCGATCAAAGCTCTGAGACCAAGTCAATAGCTACTGCCACTGTCGGTGACAATAGCTTCGTCCAAAATTCGTCGAAATCTCGTGGAGCTGCTCGGCTACTCTCCCCTAGACCACATACATCAAAAGGCAGTCGTAGGTCGTCCGCCAGTAGCACAAAGGATGAAACAGTCTCGGTGGTATCTCAGAAAACTTCTTCCTCATCTCATCAAAAATCTGAATCAAAATTGAGTAGTAAAATGTTTCGTCTTAGTGTGGAACTAGCGAATACGCTTGCAATTCTTGATATTGCGAATAGTGAGGCTGCGCGATCTCGCAAACAATGTGAGGATCTCCAGGAGACAGTTGAAAAGATGCAAATTGAAAACGAAGTCCTAAAAATACGGCTGGGACGTTACGAACAAAAGACAACAATGTCTGAATCAAAACCACCGCTGATAGAAGTTAGGAAAAGCGAACTCATACCAGCGTGTGTCACAACTTCCAAGGGGGCTGTTGCAGTGAACCAAGACAATGGACCTATCTTTTCACCCATCACAAACTCATCATTTAGCGACCCTGCCATATGCTCAAGAGAAGATGGTGATTTGCTATTTCCCGACCTAAATGGGAGCCATATTAGCTGCCCGGGTTTGTATAAAAGTAGAGTACAAGATGAATTTGGGATTATTATGGAAGAAGAGGACGAAGTAGATGATATCGATCCAAGAGATGAGATATTCAATGACGATCCCTTTGCTACTTGCTTCAACTACTCCAATGAAAGTTCTGTTAATGAGAGTAAGGAAGATGACAAAGTAGATGACATCGATCCAAGAGATGAGATATTCAACGACGATCCCTTTGCAACTTGCTTCAACTGCTCCAATGATAGTGCTGTTAACGAGAGTAAGGATGAGCAGGATGATTACGATGGTAGTGACGATAATGATGCTGTTCTTAGTCAGACTATCTCAATAGCGCAGACCACCACCCTGGGAGAAGTTAACATTACACCTTTCACAAGTGTAAGAGCCTTGTTACAATTAAGAAAGAACCTTCCTATTTTCCGCAGAAAGGCAAAAATAAGGCCCAATCCTTCAATTGAATCACAAAAAAATAACAGAACAAACATAGCTCCGTCCAAACGAGATGGATCCTTTTCGAGTCAATCGAACGCCACTTTCAATATATCAAAGTTGTTCAAATTTGAGCAAGAAAATGATGACGAACTATCTGTTTCGATTCGATCACACAAGTCAAGGCCCAAGTTTTATTTTGGAAGATAGCAAGATTCAGTATGGCTCAATATTCAGAGCGAACACAAAACAGTTGCAAACACTTGATTAACAACAGCGAATATTCCAGTCAAAATTTGTATTTTGTGCAGTCTTCGTATACTATTCGTGCCTGTAGAATTGCAATCATGTTGTGGCTAGCTGAATGGTACACTATATTGTTCTCCTGCTTGTATAGTAATCGTTATTGAGGTCACGCTTCACTACGCAACTCGTTAAGCAATAAATGTGATAATAGCCTTGGTAACATTATGATCACTTCCAAGTGCTCTCCGGAACTCAGGATACTATATCTGGAAAAATCTATGCGTTGCCATTCGCCCATTCAGCTCTGTAGAGAATAGTAGTTGGAAGTATACATAGTTTCAGGATTATCCTTATCAAGCACACTTTCACGAATAACAAGACACTTTCCGTTGAACTCTAATGCCTAATGCCTCATCATACAAGCCTTGCTTGTAATACACTATATCTATGTTTGCATAGATCGTTGCAGTGCCAAGATGTTTTTGTGTAAGCGCGTTTGATAGAACTCCAGCAACTACTCAAGTAATCCTTGTTTGTAGTATACCAAAGCCATGTTATTGCATGTCGTTGCAGTATCAGGATAACTATAACCTCACACGACCTTCTTCAAAGCGAGGGCCTTGTTATTGAACTCCAGAGTTATTTTAGTAACCATTTGGTGAAATGAGACAGAGACGCTGATTAATTTTCACTGGAGGAGAGGTTTCTACGTTCCGTTTTGTGTGCTGCTATTTGATTGTAGGTGCTGCGAACATAATAGGGGATAAGTTATACATGAGAAGCAGATCTAAAAGAATGAGAAGTAGAAAGCTCGTAGAACTGCAAAAGAATGATGTTGTTATCGCTTTTTAAAATATGGCGCCAATGCACTTTCAATTTTTTGAGATGGTCTGTCTGTTGTGCAACACGATAACTACTCCAACAGAAAAAGAGCCTCTTTCCTCACCGGCAATAATTCTCGACAAAAATCCGAAACTAGAAGCTAGAAGCCAGTTCGAAACAAAACAGTCGTTGTTCCAACAGCACAAACAGTAAACCATCAACTAATATACTTCAAGATGGTAAGCAGCCTTTGTAATCGACATTCACGTACTTGAATCAGTTTTTAGTGCGGGGGAATCTTGGCGCTATAATGGACATCAGGGCAATCAACCAGGACCAATGCCGCGCTGCACTAGATGAAAAACCGTCCAGTCCACAGTCATCCGAACGGTGAAAGTGTTCCAATACTGCTTGGAACTTGAAACCTTTCCAGCACTCATCATCTCCCTCTATCTGTTTCTTTGCATACACACACGCTGAACATTCAAAACTGACTCATTTTTCTCCATCATTAACAATCCAATCCACAGGCAACAGGAGTCAATTGCGGAGACGAAATCCCCCACTCTTTCGAAAGCTTCAAGCTGCAAAAGGGAGACTTCAAGGGAGTCACATTCATCACTTACAAACTGAACGACAACAAAACCCAAATCGTCATTGACAAAATTGGAGAGGTAGGCCAGACCTACGATGACTTGGTCGCTACTCTCCCCGAGAACGATTGCAGGTACGCTGCCGTGGACATTAAATTCTCAACTTCGGACGGGAGAGAAACTAGTAAACTCGTTTTCTTCACTTGGATTCCGGACACAGCGAAGATTCGATCCAAGATGCTATATGCTGGATCTAAGAAGGTTCTTCAGAGTGAGTTGAATGGAATCGGTATTCAGATCAATGCGAATGATTTCTCAGATCTTGATTTTGAGTCTGTTGTCAGGCCGGAGGTTGCAAAGTATGCTTAACATGTTCATGTCAAGTATGGAGAATGGTGGTATGTGCAAGGTGCAAGGTTTATGGAGCATATGACAAGGACAGAGCGGGGTTTGGTTTGAAATGATGCAATGATACGGCTGATGGATTTCATAATCCTGTAGCTATCTTTCTTGTAAATCTGCTGATATTTTGAACGAATAAACATGACATATTATAACTATGATGCGCTGATTAAATTCTGCAGTAGATGTGCAAATGACAAATAGGCAATTGTACTCCACCATGGATGCGACAGGTCTCTTCGATAATCTTCATTCGTGCTGGAGGCTTGCGATTTCTGAATTCGTCTTCAGTCACGATCAACTTTTCTGGGTATGCTGCTGTCTTAATGAATTCACGTAATTACTGAGGTGCCAAATCTGTATCATCAATTATACTATACAATGATAGATTTACAGTCATCCGCTCTGTGGTTGCTGCTGTTGTGCTCTTCTGTCTCTCTGCAGTATTATTGGAGAATTAAAAAAATCATATAGTATCATTTATATACTATAAAATATCCGACACTATTGGGTTTCTCTCTCATCAACTGGGTAAATCATCGTTGTCCCTGCATAAGAGGCCGTGTTCTCTGGCACGATGCTCAAGCATCTGTCCCCAGCGGAATATAATGTTGAAAAGACTGAGTTAGGCAGGCAACTGAACAGCTCAACTTCTCGCGGTCAATGGATCTGGAATCGCAACTTTGAGCTCGGGAGGAGAAACCTTTTTGACCTTTTCCACTTCCCATTGCATTACTTCTTTATGTTGTGCCAACCGGTTGTTGCTTCTGTTTTGAGATAATAGGCCACCAGTTGGATTCTCTGTTGGGGGCTTTTCTTTTCTTTTTCTCATACATACAAACAAGCTATCGTACCATACAGGGAGATAGATGAAGATGCACGAAGAAGAATCAAATAAAAATACAAGATTGATAAAGAATCAGAATAATGGAGCCATCATCGCAATGCATTGCTATTTCGAGCGTTTAAATAATAAATTTCACCGCAGATCGGTATTAGGTAATTTTTACAACATGTACATCCAACATTAATGATTCATGCTCCAACCTGACAATCCCTCTGTGCAAACCCCATCCACCCATCATCCTAATACTACTGCTAATACCTATTCCTACGCCTTTTTTTGAATCACTTGACTCCCTTGCAACCCAACTTCCCCAACCGTCTTTTCCAAATCCTCCAAAATCTTGGGCGGAAACCCTGCGCTCAAGACATAATCTTCCTGCCCCGCATCCCCACTGGCATTCACGAACAGAACCAGATCTCCCACTGTGGCATCAACATTGATTTTAACCCTGAGCCTCTTGCCATTCAACAGCCTCACTTGGATCATCGTCACGGGTTTTCCTTCGTCGACCATGGGTTCCGAGGTTGCTTGCGCTTGCCCTTCCGAGGGAGGAGAAACAACTCCTCCGCTGACTGCAGGAAGACTCCCACCGAGGGATTGTCCTTCCCCTGTGAAACTCGCTGGTGGTGGTGCCGGTGCAGAATCATCCGCCTCGTGTTCCAAGTGACGTTTATCGATCAATCCCACTGTTCTGTCCCCTTCCATCTGGTCATCGGATTGTAATTCCTTGGGAACAACGCCTTTCGCCAGGTCTCGTAGAAATTCAGCATTCGATGGATCATCTAATCTTCTCAAGGGTCCATTGTCGATGGTGAACCCTGAGCGGTAGAGTGTTATGGTTCTAGATGGAGGTGTGGCGTCCTCGTCAGAGGGATTGGGTTGGGATGCATTTGAGCGGATGGCAGAAATAAGATTGGAGGGTGATAGAGATTCCGAGTCTGATTCATCTGGTGTTGGCTCTACTGCTAATCCACTGTGTTCGTAAGGAAAGTGAATAAATGGTGAGGAAATTATGAAACTTTGTCGTCATGTGTTTCCATCATTGTGGTTATTATTGATACATCACGATACATTATTATTTGTTATTTACCTTCCTCCACCTCTGGCACTGACACCACCGACGTATCGATTATTGCTTTCATCATTGTCATTGTTGCGATTAGAGAATAGGCCGTGAACGTTGCTCATTTTGCTATTTCTTTGCTGAGGCAGACCTAAGTGTGTTATTGTTAATGAGACCCTTCTTCTCGTTTCTATTTTTCCAGGCTTGAAATCTCTTCAATCCTTGGAACAAAATCAGACAAAATGCCGAAAGACGGTTGACGACTCTATTTGAGAGGACACTCTATTTTCGAATAATAATTGTATAATAAATGAAAATAGAGTGACTATAGTCATCATAGCGTCCACACGAAAGATCGCTTTTACTACGACACAAAACTACTGTCCATCCATCCATCCAGCAAGCCAACCATTTCGAATTTGCAACACGTAATCGTAATCAGACGTGATAAGAAGTAATAACGCCGACCAACCCACCACCAAACCACCAACCAACCCAGCAGACTCTTGCTACGCGCTAAACGACGATAATACAGGATAATAATAGATATCTCACGCGAAAGAGCGTTTTGTTCTGACTTCCTTTTGCGTCCTTTCATCAATAATATAATAAGTCATATTCAAGGTTAACGCACAATCCACCAACCCCAGCAAGAAGCGAGCCAAGAAAGACAAAGATATTCAAACATGATTCCGAGAATTACACATACGGCACTGTTGACTGCATTCTTTTGTGCTTCTTCCAATGGTACGTAACTCATGATGCACTCTGCAATACTGTCGATATGGTGATAATGACTTTGAAAGCTTGCTATTGCTGTCCTACTTCTCGCATTGCAAGGAGTCAAGGACAAGATAATACAATATACACAAGATATGGATTTATCTGCATTGATTTTTGTCATGGGATGGAAGCGACATGCTGAATTATTGAATATGGATTCTATTCGCATTCTTGAGAGAGAAGCTAACGGATCCAAGGGTGCAACGGAATACTGGATGATGGAGCAATGGCGTTCCAATTAGATGTTGAAACTGTGGTCGTGGTATCATATAGTATGCTGTTGCTGTTGGTTGATCAGTATTCGTCCCACAACCTGCATCTCTCTTTTTGGCAAGGAGAAGGGAGTAGTCATTGAATCTACTTCTTTTGATACAGGGGTCATAAAAAGACAATCAACAAACCATGATCCTAAATGACCTGATCGTCATGATATAATATGGCAATGATATACACATATATATGATCAAAAGTACAAATAATGATACTCGACATTCAAATCTTGTTCCAATCCGTCCACAGATTACTTTTTTAATCAACATCTAATTCTTGTTTTCCCATCAATTCCAATCCAACAGCGTTCACACCCAGCAACTATAGAATCCATTCTTCCAACATACGCGCACCATCCACAACCCAAATCCACGCATCCAACACTGCCGACCGTATCCCGCTCAAACGAGGATCCACTGTAGCACTCGTTACCCCATTCCTACCCAATGGAAAAATTGATCAATCGTCCCTCCGAAAAATCTTGCAATTCCATAAAAGTAACAGAACCGACGGACTGTGCATTCTAGGTACTACAGGTGAAGCATCACTCCTTGGCATGGAAGAACGGAAATTAATCTTGGATATTGCCGTGGAGGAAGTCAAGGGGGATATCCCCATCTTGGTCGGAACAGGGGCGATCAACCCCGTTGATGTCAAAGAAATGACTTTGCAAGCCATTGATTGTGGATGCGATGCTGCTCTAGTGGTCAATTCGCCCTATATCAAACCACCACAGAGGGGAATTGTCAAGTATTTTACAAATGTTGCGCAATTGGGTATGCCGGTGGTTATTTATAATGTCCCGGGGAGGACAGGGGTGGATATCACGCCGGAGACGATTGGACTTTGTGCGGAGATGCATGAAAATATAGTTGGTGTGAAGGAGGCGACTGGGGATGTTGGTAGAGTCAAGATGATTAGAGATGTGGAGGAAAAGCTAGGGTTGGGCGAGAAGAGAAAGTTGTTGTTATACAGTGGGGATGATTCAACAGAGGCGGAGTTTGTGTTGAAGGGCGGGGATGGGTGTATTTCTGTAACTGCGAATGTGGCACCGAAGGAGATGCATGAGATGATGATGTTGGCTTTGGAAGGGAAAGAGGAGGAGGTTATGCGAATAAATGAAAGACTGATGAGTATTCATAGTGACATCTTTTGTGAGAGTAATCCGATTCCGGCCAAGTGGGCGTTGAAGAGATTAGGAATGATCGAGACCGCGATTTGTAGGGAGCCTATGATGGAATTGGAAGAGAAGTATTACAGTGTTGTAGAGGCCGCCTTGAATAAGGCTGGACTTTTGTAGAATGGTTTATCGGAGTGGAGTGGAGTGGAGGAGGGCTAACAGTAATTGCAAGACATTTATATTTAGTTGAGTAATTTGTAGAACATTTTGGGCTGAAACGTGTTCCATTATTTCTCTGTTGAATGTGCGAGGCCCTTCTTCTCGGCATCCCTTTTCAACCTACCATTTGTTAGGATCGTAAATAAATTACGAGCAGAACCTGCCCAAAGTAGTACAATTTTCGATGTAGAACACAAATTACTTCCTGTGGTGTAGACACACATAATACAGCTTGGGATTTGTAGCCTATGCCACATAGGAGTAGTAGTCGTGTAGTAATGCTCCACAGCATAATAGTCTATTAGTGTTTCAAAGCAATGCCTAACAAATCACCCACTGCAAAACCTTGCTAACCCCACCTTAATGATAGCGCGCCAACTCAGGCCATGATGTTCTGGGCTACACTAGAGGAACCATTTTGGATGCGAGGGTCAAGGGTTCAGGGTTTGTCGAAGTGTGCACAAAGAAAATTGCGATTCTTCTACTAGACGCATATAGCAATTTAGAATGATATCTTTATTGGATAGTAGTAACTCCAATGACTCCAGCAAGCGCTAAGTTTGAATAATGCCAAGTTCATGAATGCAGCTATTTATTTTGAAGATTAATATACCATATCACAAATGGGCTAGGTAGTGATGATAGATTCTTTTCAGCAGAAGCAAACAAGTGTCAACGCTTTTGGTTCTTTTCGTTGCGGCGATGCTACGACAAGAAAGCCATGGTTCTGAACAATAATACAGATCCAAATTTACATACTCTTTTGCAGACGGTGAGATAAAAGAAAGTTTACGAGAAGACCCACTACTGGCTGGTAGAGTGGAATGTATGTATCTGAAAAGTCGTTCTTACCAATGCGTTATTAGTTATCAGTAATAAGCTGATGTTCTCAGTTCTTAGCCAAGAACAATGCAATCAAAAGATACGCTTTGTTGACGTCACAAGTTCAGATTGAGGAGTCGTCTAACGTCTTTTGTGGCTAAACACGTGCCGGTGTGTCGGTCATGTTTTTCGGTTTTCCAGTGTGATGAACACATCAAACATCAAACATCAAACATCAACCAGTTTCTGCCAGTTTGCTTTTTAACAAACTACCGGGGGCACTCTGAAATCGACACTCAAATTGTTTTTATCAAGTTGATTTGATCCAATTATTTTATCATTCGCTATGGAGAAGCATACTGAATACATATTATTGGCAGAAGCACCCTCAAGAAATCAACCAAAGATATGCAAATGCAAATACACCAAAAAATCCAATAGAAGATTAATGCGATCAATCCTCGTTCTGTCACTATACAACTGCATCTCGGCCTTTCAAATAGTGTCTCAAAGATCACAAGCGTTTGCTGCAACTAGTATAAGATATCAAAATTCCATTGGCGACGCGTCAAGATCGTTCACATTGAAACATATGTCACGCATCAGATATGTCCAAAGCAAATACCCTGATATAACAAATTTGAATCAAAGCACACAAACTGAAACAGAGCCCGAATCGAAACAAAATTCGTCTAGTAGCCTAGAATCAGAGGAGTCTTTAATCAAATCCGAAAATTCCAGCATTATTGCCATAGAAGAGGTGCAGCTTGCAACTGCAAAATTATCTCACGAAATCGCTCTTTCTGCCGCTTCTAATTCAAGCGTTGAGATTGAAGCCCTTGAAACTCAACTCACATCCAAGGTCCTAAATGCATGTATATTGATTGTATGCTTTGGATTTGTGACGTACACAGTATTAAACGTTGACCAGGGAATGACGCGGGGTTGGTCCATGCCCGAAAAGGCCATGAGGATTCCCTTGGACAACTGGGCATCCTATGAATCATCACTGAATACACAGCCTGTGGCAACGAAAACATTGATTAATGTAATCATTTATCTTCTCGGAGATTGGGCTAGTCAAACCATTTTCGTAAAAAAAAATGTGCTTGAATTTGATGCCCTAAGAACTATTAGGAATGGTGTTATTGGTTTGGTGTTTGGACCTCTGGTACATGAATATTACGAGTTTAGTGACAGTATTCTTCCAGTTGATGTCGGTATCAATAGACTCTACAAAATACTAATGGATCAGACGCTTTATCTTTCCATCAAGTGCAGCATATACATAGTGGCTGTGAACATTTTGGCAGGTGAAAGTTGGGAGCATTCAGTTGGAATGGCAAAGGACAAGATAAAGGATGTCATGATTACTGCATGGAAATTTTGGCCCTTGGTTCATTGCATCACATATGGTGCTATTCCTTCGAGACATAGGATTTTATGGGTTAATTGTGTAGACCTCTTCTGGAATGCTATATTGGCGCTAAAAACTGCGGATAATGAAGATAAAGAGGGAACAGAAGGAGACGTGGTTTCTGCAAGTGCACTTAGTGACGATATGGTTGCTGCTACCTTTGTCAAGATTGGGACTGAGAATATGACCGAAAACCTTGACTCGGGCTCAGACATTAAATTGTGCGAGATGGAATCATTGAATGGAAGGCAGCAGATTGAGAGGGAAGAAGGGTCATCGCTGAACTGTAACAAAGAACAATAATGAGAGAATATTGAAAGAAGTAAAATATTGTAGTTGCACTAAACCGCTAGCTGAAACAAGAGAGGCAGCATTATTAGTATACTCACATTACCAGATATGATGGATGACATACAGTACCAATCATCAACATTCGCTAGATAGATAATAATTATTAAAATTATGAATTGTGATCTACTACATAATATGTACTACAAATACCTACATACTGTTGTGATCCTGCAGAATGATACCGTAACCTGTTAGGATACGACACTCTACTCTCTCTCTTCTTTTCTCTTTTTCAACAAAAGAAAGGCCACTACTGTTCATCATCATTAATCCTAAATCCTAACCGACGGCCGCCATAATTAACGCATAGCTTAGTACTTCAATAAACTAACTAAGCAATAGGTACCATGAACACCCTCCGTACCACCGTTGTAAGAACTTCCGCCAGAGCGACCCACAGGGTTCAAAAGCGTCAGATGGCAGCTGGTGCTGCTCCCCAGTGGACTGGAATTGATAAGGTTATCAGAGACAAATTCCCTGAGGACTACCAAGGTGAGCAAACAAGTGTGCGTTGGTCGTGTGGCGATAAGAACCTCCGATGCAAATATTTCAGTTCTGTTCCAAAGCAATGCATTTGATGCTCTGCTATCAAGACATGATTTTTTGTAAAGAATCAGAACTTGCGTTGGTCGTAATGCTGCTTTTCAATCAATCAGTTTGATGTGAAATGAATCTAGCTATGGCTTCTAACGACAATTTGTCCCTACTCAGTTTCTGGACTTATCCTCGCAGGATATGCAGGTATCTTCGCTATTGTCAGTTTGATCCCATCTGGAGCTAAAGAAGAGCCCGTTGTTGTTGCTGCTGCTGTCAAGCCTGTTGAGACATCTGGATCGATCCCATCTGTAAACGACGATTCTTTTGCCGAATTTATCGAGAACGAGGAGAATTTGCAGAAATGGATTGACTCCGCTGAATAAATTATTAAGCGAATAATAGATTGAAATATCTGTTCATTGTGGAGGAATAAGTATCAGTATAATATAGGAGAGGGTGGTTTGTGAGATTTGAATGCAGGGAAGGTTCAATATGAGCAAAGAGCATGATGAGAATGAAAAAAGATTGGATCATGTTGGCTTGTTGGATGGGATGTGCGCTTATTCATTGAAAAATTAAACTACCGTTGTCTCGAAAAGATCATTTTAGAATAGTTTGATATGTATTGATTATGGTAATTACTGCCTTTTGGTAATGTGTGTAAATCGACTGTTGATGTTAACAATAAAATCTATTACCTTGAAAAGCATTCTTCGGTGCGGACGAGTTTGACAGTTTAAGATCATACATCATGTTCCCACACTTATATATGTGTAATTAGTGAATTGCACCATTTCTTTGAACAGATATGAATTGTATGTAGTCGTTGTCACCCAAGATCCAAGGCAATCGAACTCGAAACTGTGCACGGCCGCCGAACTTCAAGATAGTACTGAGAGAGTTACAGACCGAGATTTGACGAATGAGTTAAGCCATGTCGCAAAGTTAAGCAATACTGGAGAAAGTTCGTATTTGAAACAAATTCATTATCAGCTAACATGATCCATAGCCGATACGTTTGATTCTGGTATGAGAACGTTTACAAAGTAAAGAAAAAAGTCAGAACAACGCAGTGATGTGATCAAAACTGTAGAAGAAATTATATTGGGCGAGGCAGCTATTTACTTATAACTTTTAAAGCCTAAATATTTCATCTCAAAATACATTCGTTGTGTATGCATACATATGGTCGCCCCAAAAATCAAATACACATTTTGGGTTCACTGACAGAATCTATGTACTGTAAGATCTAAGTTTCTGTAAAGTGCTTGTCCTTCATATTTGTTGCAACATGCTGGTCATCTGCACCTGCAAGCGTTTCCGCCATGTTCACAATAGTAGCCTTGGTGATGAGTACGGGTTTCTCCAAAACCGGTTTGAAGTTATTGCTGTCCACTGGAAGACTATACATTATATCCAGCGTATCCCGTCCCTCCACAACTTCACCAAAACACGGGTCGGCCTCTTCGCTCACTTTATAGTGCTTTTGACCCCCTGGTCCGTGTAGTTTGCTATTGTCCTTCATGTTGACGTAGAAGTCGGGGCCGCCAGGCCTTCCTGCCAATCCCACCGTCCATTTCTTGTGCGGATAATCCTTGTTGTATTCCTGGAAATGAATTTTGGACAGCCCCAAGTCTTCGAATCGCATCATCTTTTCTTTGTGTGTCTTGCCATCGCTATCTTTTGGGAGGTCTCCAATCTGAATGACTTCTGGAGACTTGATGACGAATGCGCAATCATCCCATAGACCATGATAGACTTGTTCAAGAAAAAGATGCACGGTGTGCGGCATAACATTAATAGGATGAAGTCTGATTGTGAAGGATGAAAATGTACTGGGGTTAAACCCTTTTCCTGGTATCGCCACATCAAACTTGACAAGATGCGGTCCTGGTCCAAATCTACGATTTAAGGAGAGGCAAACCCACAAATGAGAACATGAAATCCTACTCATGGCAAATATAACCTAATCCCAAATACATGATACGCACCTTTCAAAAACATCTCTGTAGGAATCTCTCTGAACTTTATCAATCAACCTGTTCATTAATAATGAAGCATTACTATCATTCGCCTTGAGGTTCTCCACTTCATTCTTTAAGTCCTGATTTTCCCCCAGCATTTTTATGTCATCCTTTGTCTTCATACCATTACCTACATTAACCTTAAGCTCATCACGATTACGCTCCAGTTCTTCCTTGGCTCTTTTTAAATCTGTGTTCGTCAGTTTAAGAGTCTCCATTCTTTTGAGATGAAGTCCAATTTCTGTGTTCATCTCTTGCACAGTTTTAGACAGAGTTTCAACGTTGCGAGAGTTTTCTTGCACGTGTTTGTTCATTTTTTCCTGCACGACAAACTTTCTTTTATAGGAAAAGCAGGCTGCGAGTATGAGGACGAAGCCGAAGATTGCAAAGTATTTATTGACGCGAGAATTTTTCTTCGTTGAATATTTGTACGGAAGAACATCCTTGCCTTTTCGACTTGATAGAACTGCACTAAGGGGATTTTGCATGATTCGACTGGGTAGAAAGGCAGATGGGGATTTTACCGCTCGGGTAGCAGATGTGGATCGGATCCTCTCTTGATGTAAGGGGAGACACGAGTTGGAGCTGCCTATACTATCGTATTTCTTAACATTTAATGATCTTCTACGACGTGCTTTTGGTTGGGAGGAGAAAGTGGGCATGTTGGGGCTAGGCGCTTCCTTTAGTGTTTCTATCCGTGTGGTACGATAGTCATCGTCGCTTTCAGATGAAACGATGGCTGATTGGGAAGTCATCATGGCTGATGTAGAATGAGGCCAAGGGGATAAGTATGTTAATTCACGGCGGTAAGCTAAAGAATTGCTTTTAGGGTATTAGATTAGATGAGCTCGCTGTTCGTGGGTGACCAGGTAGCAGGTAGAAAAATTCGTTATTTCGTGATTGGGTTGTGTCTAAACTTTTTGTTGCTGTTCGGAGATATCTACAGCGCACTCTTTCTCAATTTTTAATAGGTGCACTTAGAAGGCTTCTATTCGAGGCTTCTCAAATCGTTAGCGTAATTGGTTGCCGTTCAGATTATCCTTGGAGCTGTATTCATGAATAAATTTAGCACACTGATAGGGTCATGGCCTCATGGCCCATGACCCTAGTTACAGCGGTGTTCTAAATTTGTCACGTCACAAGCCGGGATCAAGAAATGCAAATGTTCTTATTTTGAAGACATTTTAAAGCTAAACTGGTCAAATATGAAAAATCAAGATTTAGTGCTTGAGAGCATTAATGTAGTAGTATGACAGTAACGAGTCCAATTCCGTGACTGTCCTGGACTGTCTGACAAAAGGGTCACATAAAAAATCTCTTTGAACTTTGAATAATCTCAATAAATTTTGATTTATGTCATCCATGACCCTGCTTCGTCCCGGTAAAATTCTTGTACTTACCGTCTTTCCATCACGCACTTTTGTTTGTAAGAAGGGAAATAAGAAATAAGAATATACAGGCATTGCGGGTCATAGCTCTAGCTAGTTCTCTATTATGAACAATCACTTTAGTTTTGGCACTGGTGTGAGGCGAATAGTGTGAAATATGCTGGAAGGCACTGTCGCTGGCATTTCGGTCATTTATTTATCCCTTTTTAGAGAAAGTACATTTGACCGTCGGATGTTACTTCTTATTTGTTATTTGTTATTTGATCACAATAATATCACTTTTGACTCTACTGACATTTAGTTGACATATTGCATATGTAGATCAATAGTCAATAGGAAGACCTATGGAACTGCCCAAGCTTTCAGAAAGGGACATCTTCGTGAGATTAAAAGTCCCCTATTTCAACAGGGAAGAGACTGTCTAGAGACAGCAGAACACAACAAATTCCATATTTGAATGAATATCAGGGTCTTAATTGATGCCGAGATCACTGATGCAATGTAGGAACAAGAAGATTCTGTCGCGCCAACATAGAAGGCTGGAGTAATTGAACCAATCGTTGTGATACAAGACCTGGATGCAGAAGACGAAGTCGAGAGCTAAGAGAAAACAATAACATGAATGAGCATGAAGATCCTATTGAACAGGATGCAGACATTGAATACCTTGGACAAGATGACGCATACGAACTTGAAACTGTTATTCTTATGATGTCGAAGATCATGATATCGATGGTGGTGTGAATACATACTAACAAAGACACCATCGACAAGGACCATCGACAAGGATGGACAATTACAACAAGAGATTAACATTGATGATGTAATGGACATATTTTCAGGCAACAAGAATAGCAAAGAACAAATAAGGGATAATAGTATTGGAGAAGAACAAAGGAGCTTGATGATGATGATGGAAGGTAAAAGTAGGTAAGTATGAACAATGAACAATGATGATTATTATTTTAAAATGGTTCTTCTTTCATTCTGCCCTTCTTTATCTCTTTCATTTCTTTGCGACCAGGTCAGCACAACAAAAGCAGTTAAGTTGGTGCGAGCGAGCGAGCGCTGAAGAGCGGCAAACGACGAAAGAAAGAATGGAGAATGAAGGACAATAAAACAAACCTCGGCCAACAACGAAGAAACAAGCACTCATTAACGATACCTGCTTGCAGTGTAGTGAATATGGTAGACCGCTCATCTCTCGCATCAAAGCTGGTGACCCCACTGGCACTAGTTTTCAATGCTGTTCTCCTCGTTCAATTTCATGGAGCATCTGCTTACACTAATAGTTCCACTGTAGATGAACAGGTTTTTCCTTCGTTCCTCGCTCGAATGGAAAGCAATGGAATTGATGATATGGAAATGATGGATTTTATCTTTTTTGGATGCGTCGCAATACTTGGAATGGAGTCCATTAATATCGCGACAAAAAATCTTGCACGTAAGTTCGAAGGTCATTTGATTATAACATGTTGGCATAAATATATTTCTTGATGCATTCCTTCATGATCTCATTTCAACATCAATTCCTGCATGAAAATGAATATTATTAGGATCCCTTCATCTGAAAAATATTCCTGTCAGAGGCAAGCATCTCGACGACCTGGAAGCAATCGATATGCTCTATATTACACTCAACAAAGTTGCAACTGTCCCTTTTGTGTATTTACTTGCCAAATACATGTATCACGAACCCAATGCCGTTTTCTCACTCAAAGAAATCTCAGTCGGGAACGTCCTCTTACCCATCGTACCATTTTTTATCATCTACGATTTCTTCTACACAATTTTGCACTGGGCACTGCACATCCAGTCCGTCTACGGATATATCCACAAACATCATCATAGACAGAAGGCCCCATCTCGTGCCAACGCCGATGCTGTAAATGTGCACCCCATCGAATTCTTTTTGGGAGAATACAATCATCTACTAGCCATATTTATTTATTGCAATTTGCTGTCGATGAAGATGCACATATTGGCACTCGCAATCATCTTTACACTCTCTCCAGTTTTGACTGGTTTGAATCATACCAGGTTTGACAGTAAGGTACAGATCATGGGAATAACATTGTATGATTCCAAATGGCACGACGTTCATCATCGCATTCCTCAAAGTAACTATGGGCAGTATACTAATTTTTGGGATTTGGTGTTTGGTAGTTTCAGACCGTATAATCCCAATGATCGCGTGAATCCTGATAATCAACTAGGAGAGAATGGGAAGAGTTTGAAATTTGGGCAGAAGGAAGTTAGAGCGAAGGTGAATTAGCTGTTGTGCGCTTCATTTTGGGATGTGTTGTTGCTGCTGCTTGTTAATTGAGTTCAATCGGCGTATGTATAAAAATAGAGTGAGCAACTTGTTGCCTGTCAGTTCTGGCCGTATTGTCCGTTCATGTAAAATCTTCAATCTGTGTCCCCTTGGTTTGTTTCATAATTTGAGTGTTTGCAAGGATGTGAATTATCATCATTATTGCTTTTTCATTGCGTGCAGAAATTGATGTGTATACTACTGATATGCAGTATTTCAGCATTTGCGTATGAACTGATGATTCATACGTCTGTCTCTTCATTTTCTGGATTGAATTGAAATGTGGTTCTGTTGTTGAAGGTATTTGACTAGTCTGGCTATGAGGTGTCAGAGCAGACGGTACTATCATAGGGCTGCTTGAGTATAGGATGCCGTATAGGGTTCAATTGAAATGCTATTGTATAGAAGTTCACCACCGAGACTATCTACTAGCCAAAACGTGATGCTGTCATTCCTTGTCAACTTGGACCCTTAGCACGAATGCGCAGCTTCCTTCTATCTGACTCTCTTCCTGTTCAATAATGTGGCTCTGTTGTCCATACCTACGTACATTAACTTTAGTGGTCTCCCAAAGTCACGCTGATGTCCTATGACGAAGTGTTGTAGGGTTGCTTCGTAAGGAAGGCACTTTTATTATTTATGACAGGTGTGAGCAGATCATATTTGTTCCATATTGATGTTACCAAAGTCTACAGAGCATTTACTTTCTTCAATACCAAGATGTTGTCGCATAATGCATTATGGAGCTGATGGGCGAAGTTCATCTTCCCAGCATGCTACGATATACCTACCTAGCAAATAATAATAATAATGCATGCAGGTATAATTCATTTCTGTAAGCGGCTTTGCGGTCATGGCATTACTTCGTCTACTTCTATCCATTCTAATAAATCTAGAGTAGAACCGCAAAATAGCAGTAACTTCATCACTTCTTCGAACAAGCTTTCAAGAATATGAGAAGTACACGTCGTTGTGAAATCCGTCGCAAACAAAAGTTTGTTTCAGAAAGATCCACTCTCAAAAGCTGAGGGAGTGAGCCTACGACTTGCTTCATTCAACTATTCTTTCCTCATTTATACAATATCAATGTCAAAATTACGTCAAGTGTAGTTGCTCTTCGTACAGATCAGTATTTACAAGACTTCACTACATGATGTGTAGCTAAAATGAAGTCATCATTCATTTGAATCTAGATCTCAGATGAATCATCATCTCACATTCCAAATAGCATCTAGTAGGAGTAATTACATCTATCTATGATCAGTTTTCTTCAATCTCACAACCATCAAGCAGAACAAAATTCAACTCCATAACGCTTCTTCTCACAAGACTCTGAAGATTCACTATCTCCAATATCCTCCGAGCTCGACTGGCCAAATGATAGATTCTTCATTTCTATGCCAATCTCGAAAGGAAACATTTGATCACCGGTATCACCAACATTTTGCGAAGTTTTACTGGTGCTAACTGTCATGCTCTTTCTCAAACGATTCAGATCAAAATGAAGCGATCCAAATGTCCTCTTCTGCAAAACAGAAAAATCAAGATCCTGTATCCGGAGCTTATAATGATTCTCCTTACACTCGTCTTCCTCCTGCCTCCCTATCAATTCCTGCCTCCCATTCAAAGAACTACCTAGCTTCCTCTTTTGTCTAACGGTATACCCTCTTCCTTCACAATTACTACAATCAAAATCATAACTGATACATTCCACAACCTTGTGCATGTCCCATTCATGTATTTCACAGTAATCCTTTGACTCTTCATAATCAATAAATTCAAAACACGACATGATGTAATGAATCTTATACTCTTCCGTCGTCCGATCCTGAACTCTGATAGACCCCAATGCGCGCAATAATTTGGGAATGATTAACTTCTTCGGTGCGAGGGTTAAACTGTTCCCAGAGAATTTGTTGAGCTGACGGAGTTTCGTGGGAATCGTTTTGTATTGCAAGCATATGCCCTGGAATGTATCGGAAGGGAGAATAATATGTTCGTAGTAAATGCTTGCACAGATGTTGCTATAGTCTTTGCGGTTGCCACAGGATGGTTTCTGGGATTCATCTTCGTCGTCTGATTCACAGAGGTATTCGAATTTGAGGAATGGAGACATGATGTTTCTGTATTATTCAATGTAATTCAATTCAATGCAATGCAATTCAAACCCAAACTGGTATTAGCTGATGGTTGAAATATGTGCAATGCTACCGTACTACTGTATAAAAGGAAATCGTTGCTGTAAGAAGGGAATGAAGAAAATGTCCAGAAGGGTTTAATTGAGAGACGGTGAGAATGAGTGAGTGGTGTCGACAGCAACAATCAACAAGCGAGTCCAAAGTCTTACAAACTTCAACAGCTAAATTCATTCCCAAATACGAATGCAAGACGTTAGTCGTCGTCATTCAGATAATTTAGCTTATCATAAACATACATGAGGATGTGAATGAATCGCTACAACGAACGGACGGTATTACGAATATTTCAACGCCCTGCCCGCCCCACTTTTACTGGCCATTTTATCACAACACCATTCCTTATTCAATTACACAGTTCCAATTTGGAATTCTGCATAGCTGTTCACTGCCAATCTACACTGGACACCCGAGATCCGTTAAGTCTATTCAATCATCGTATTGCGGTTAGCTGTTACCAGTCAGCTGTTATCACTGCAGTATCAAGAACACTAATTGAGGCTACACAACCATCCAGATAGATCGGATACAGGACGCACGTCTGTCGCAAAAAAAAAGGACACAAAATTACAAAATACACTGAAATACATCTGAAGTAAATAAAATGGAAACAATCCCCCGATTACTCAGAGGATCTACCGCCTCCACCTCCTCAACGCCTCAAAATACACTGCGAAAATTGGATGATGTGGATTACTGGCGGAAACAATCAGGCTGGTATGACGATGATTACTCCATGAAGGAATACAATACTGGCGTCCAGACCTCTTCTTACAGTAGTAGGGATGACGACTACGTACCTTCCTCGTCCTCTGGCTCTTCATCCTCGACAATGAGTGATGTTATAAGTACCGCAGCACAGATTTTTGGATCTTTTGTCGTTCTAGCGGTTGTAATCATGGTCATTCGAGCTATGGGCAAGAATAAAAGGCGAAGAAGGGCTAAAGTCAGGGACAGAGATGCAAGAGATGATAGGTCGAGGAAGAGTGGGAGCGGTGGAAGAAGTAAAAGTAGGGCAAGATCGAAGAGCAGAACTAGATCTAAAAGCAAAAGTCGAAAGAGTGATGATGATTATCAGTTGATGGACGATGGAAAGAGTACCAGGAGCGGAAAGAGTGCCAGGAGTGGAAAGAGTGCCAGGAGTGGAAAGAGTGGTAGATCGGGGAGGAGTAAGAGTAAAAGTAGGAGTCGGAGTAAGTCTCGTGCGGGAAGGGAGAAGAAAGAGAATACGGCTGTTCTGGTCTAAGGTGAAGAAATCATTGGTGCTGTTTTACATAAGGTTCCTTGATGGTGCTGTTTTATATAGGTGCCTTGAGGGAGATACATAAACGAGAGGTTGCATAAGTGACTATCAGATTTAAGGCCAACGAGCAGCATAAGCATGCTACTTTTCAGGTCAGGACATGGAAGTATGAAGTACTGAGTAGTGAAAATGAATGTCGATCTATCCCAGTGTGGATGTAGATCCATTCAAGTATGTGTCTTTTAAATGGCATACTTATATCATAAAAGATCATTCTGTGTAGAATCACTGATTACAGTATAGAAATAAGTCAGCACTAGATTGGAGAGCAACATTAGATCAGTTGCGATTGCAATTATTTATATTATAATGAATGAGTATTATACGCATATTTTCGTAGCTCTATATCCAATGTCGGGGCTATGATTATTGTTTGGCTAGTAATGAGATATTTCCAAAGCAGCTCTGATCGTTCTAAAAACTACAAGCTTCCATCGGCATTCTGTTTCATGAACACACTGCTGAAACTGATTTCATCTTCGCCCTTTGCGAGATTGTCTAGGAAGCCAAGAAAGTTGTCACCGCTGTTGTCTTTCTCACCTTCGTTGTCGTTACTGGAACTTGAGAATGGAACACGCATATTATCGGTGGTAATAACCTCTTCCTTAACACTCTGTACGCCGTTGAAGATGCTGTTTGTAGACATAATATCGAAGAAGGACGAGGTGTTCCAGAGATCTAATGCATGTTTATTAGTCCCATTTCTTGAATTTGTATTGCCACTCATGATTGGTAGAGAGGGTGCTTCATCATCAGCATCGTCATCAGAGTGATTCATTGATGAGCTTGGACCAAAGATGCTTTTGTCCACCATTTCGCATGGAGAATTTGCAACATGTCTCTTGCACGACTCCTCGAATGACTTGGATTCCATAATGGCGGGGATGGACGCAGAACACTTTTCTTTGTCTTTCAGAAGAGAAAGGTCCACATCCTTGAAAAGTGGAATGATGTTCGCAGCAAAAGTACAGTCCACGGTGTGGCAATAGGATCTGAGAATTGACTGTGTAGTAACAGGAGCGTTGCACTGAAAACATTTATCATTGAACCTATAAGCTTCAAGGATGTGGATGAGTTTGATTGCATGTTGTGGACCTTCCTCATTTTTTTCACCTTGATCCATTGTAGTTGCATCACAGGAGACCTTGAATTTTTTGGCAGCTCCCAAAGGCAATTCAACTTCATCACTCAAATCAGTTGCTTTCCGTTTTTTATTGCCTTCTGAACAATGCACCTGATTCACCAATAGCTTGGGCTTACGAGAAGTCCTGTCTTCCTCCTCCTCTTGGCTCTTGTTTGAAGAAAGTTCTTCGAACTTCTCCACTGTTGATACTTTCTTGGGCTTTGAAAGTACAACAATCAATTCCTTCATTACTGCAGGATGCACCACCAGCTTTTGTCCTTTCTTGGTAGAGACACGTACTTTGAAGCCGTCATGACCATGATGATGATAGGTTACCTCCTCGAGGTCAAATACGAGCTTTGTTGAGCTCTGTCCAATTTCCAAGACTGGGTCGTCACGAATAAATATAGGTTTTGCAGACCTGACAATAGATCCTTCGTCCTTCTTTCTTGGTTTCACTCTTAATGGTCTTATAGGCATGATTGGCACCGGTATCCCGTTCTCGTAGACGAGTTGCGTCTCGAGTGGAATAGCGGGTAGGTCGTGGTGAGACCAAATTGCTCCATCTTCATCCAGTAGACTGATTGTAATCTCGGGCCCACCACAACTGGATGCGAGCTTGTTGTAATAAACAAAAACATTTTTGTCTATTTTAATTATCTTGTCGTTATTGTCAAAACATGATTCGATGGAAAGGGCCAAGTTTGTGACACTGAAAGATGATGCAAGAGAGAAGAGCGATCGTGAGATTTGGGATTGAAGATAAACGATTCAGCGCATATTACCATTACTTACGAAATGACTTGCGATGCCCCAAAGATGATATTACCACCCTCCTGTCCCTCCTTACACTCGGCGCCTACAATGATGCGAAATTTATCACCATCGCTGAACAACGTTTTGTGGACATCTACTTGTAGCCTGTTCCTGGCATCATTGGCTACAACCTGAGCATTCCAAGTCTGATCGAGGGAGTATTTGTCAAACTTTACTTTCAATTTATCAGACTCCCACGGGGAATAAACATCCTTGGATCCAGATTTCTCAATGATTGTACGAAGCACAATGGAGCGAGGGGACTTTCTGATCCTTTCGTCCACTATCACGTCTATCATAATGGTTGTCCATTCATTTCCTCGCCAGATGGTGGAAGTGTTCGAATAGACCTCGATAAGGTGAGAGTTTTCTACCATTAATGGCGCATTTGATAACGAGGTGTTCGTGGAGAGATCCAAGTGCAAATCCTTGCTTTCGTTGCCTTCATCTTGTTCCGTTTTGATCGATGATGAGGATGCCATGAGTTTCCAATTAGATGTTGCCAAAGAGGGCAATGAGCGTGCGCGTGTAGTGGATTCAAAAATTGTTGAATTGTCTTTGTATGTCACTGTATGCGTTGTTTGTGTGATTATTAAGTATCCCGACAAGAAAAGGACAGTGCACTAAAATGAGATAATGGGAATTCTTTCTCAGGTTCAGATTTGGAAACGGATTGGAGATTTGTCAGTTCAAACTAAAAGAAAAACTGTATTTATGCTCAACCAGATTAAATAGTTTTTCACCTCAACTTACCTTTTGCCTACTCCAGGCGCCTCCTTGCCTTTACTATGACATGATACACAATTTATATGCATTGTCTATGCGAGGAGGGCGGGGTAGGTATCGGAAAGACAACAATAGATTTTATGCACTTATTTAGATATTAGATATGCACTTCAAAAACCTCATGTCTCATGTGATGATTTTCGAATATGTGAGAGGAAATTCTTATTTAGGAAAGATAGAAAGGGGGAGGGGAGTGTATTCTTGTCGTTGCTGCTGCCGACGATGATGAAGGAAAAAAATCGAGGAGTACATACGAATACGCATTATTGTGTTGTGTTATGCCGTGATGGCAAATGACCCTGATCCCGCTAACATAATAGACATAAAATTGTAAAAATGGACTCCACTCACTTTGTGGTGAATAAAAATATCTCATCTATTGATCTATTGACACTGACGAACCGTTCCACGTTCCATAGTGTTGAAAAACGAAACCCTTCTCATTTTGTTCACAAACCAAATTTATCGTATCACATATCACTTAAACTTCTTGTTCTTGCATTGTGTAAGCCAATCCTCTATTAATAGCGGCTGGCACCAAAAGATTGTCTCGTAATGAGTGGTACTATCTCAAACACCATTCATAGCTATTCTCGCGAAGGCGAAAGTCCTTTTTGATGAACTAAGGATATGTCACAAATGATTGATTTAAATTACAGTAGAGCAAGGAATGCGCTGAGCTGATCCGAGCTTTTTACTTCGTTTCTCCCAAAATCTCCAAAAGAGAAGTCGACACCTTACTCAACAAAGGATAACCTTTCCCAACAGTGTGGGCGTCAAGAATAATTCTCACAGCTCCCAACTCAGCAACTTGTGATTTCATCCTCAAAGAATTCTTCACGATATATTTAACGGACATGGCTGCCAAATATGCATCATGCGGCTTGTCTTTGGCACCATCCATTTCGTTCAAGAGTACGGAAAGAAATCCATCCTCGCCAGCCCACTCGTCATCAAATAGATACTGTTCTTCAAAATCAACAGGTCCAGTCATGGCATTCAAGGAGTTGGCCAAGATAGTAAGCGCACAGGTATGTATTTTGTTGCAATATTTGGCTTCAACACTATCATCCTCCAAAGGTTCACCTTCATGCATGTCATGATCAGCAATGATTGCAAATAGAGACATCTTCACATCCATGAAATCGCAACCCATTAACGCTATCTTTGATGCATATGCCACCATTGCATCGGAAGAACTTTTGGGGTTTGTGAGAAGTTGGAGTGACTCCAGACCGAGCAGGTTCGCATCGACGCGGTCTTTCTTTAGCAAACAATCAACAATTTCCATTGTTCTTTCGAATAGATCGCTCTCTTTGACAGAGCTGTTATTGGAACCTTCACGGTTGCTCTTGGCATACCTCTTTGTACTTGATGGTGTTCTTGGAGCTTCTGCACTAGAAATAGTTTCCACGTTCGCATTTTTCGATGCAGAGAGAATGTTTCGTGCAACCTTGTGAAACACAAGTGCTGATCCGCTAAGCCGCTGCATTTCAACAATAATGCATGCATTCGTCTTTTGGTTTTTCTCCGTGACGCGTACTTTAAAGAGTTGGATGTAAAATTCGGTGTTGTCAACGCTCAAGATTGCTTTCGCCTGCGGGTAGCAACAGATCTGCATGTTAGGCATGGAATACAATCTGATAGTAAATGAACCTGTTCGATGAAGATAGGCAACTTACCTTTTCGCAGTTATATTCTCCAAAACAATTCATCGATTGAGCGCTTTCTACGATTCTGTTTGCAATATGTTGAGCATTTTCATTCAGCACGACTGTTGCAGTTTTCTCTTTCAAGTAAAGGTATGGCATCTCTGGCAGTTCGCGAAGAATCCATTCTGAATCGACACCAAGACGCCGTCTCTTGGAGGGGAGGGGATTGATGGCTGCATCATTGTTGTCCATCGAGAGGGAAATGGCAAGTGCCATGTTTGAAGGACGTTTCATTTTTAAGATTTATTTATTTGTGTTTTACAATTGCTAGTGGAACTATCTGCGTGTGCGCCTCAATCGTGGAGTGATTCTTTCAATTCGGGAAACCTTCTTTTTGTGCAGAATTCAATTAACAAGGGCGCACCTTTAGCCCACCTTTGTTCTTTGTTGCAATGTGAGAGCAGTTTCAAACCTCAGTATCGGAAGTTAACGGAAGGTCACGGATGTTCTTCGCTAAAACCAAGCTAAAATATATCCACGGGAATCAATTCAACTTCTTGAAATGACTAAAATGTTCAGAAAATGTTACTCAAGTGTGACATCAGTCAGATTCTCCAACGCGCCACGAATCCATGAATGAAAAATTTAACGGACAAAGAAATTCTTCGATTTTGCTGGTGGCCTTGGTGGCTGCTCTGTCTGAACGTAGACCGTTACAAGAAATGTCATTGAAACAACAGTGGGTGGATTTGATCTAATAACTTTTCAAACAAGAAAAATTGATATATGCCAGATCATTCTCTGCACAGAACAATCCTTCAACGTTCACGTCTTGATGCCATTTTTACTTAGTATATATGTTTTCCACAACGCTCTTCGATCCCAGCGAATTCCTCAATCGTCTTTTCAAAGAATTTTTTCCAATTTTTAGGAGATCTTTCGCTTTTCACATTGTCAAAGTGTCTATGATGAGCTATCTTGAGCTCTAGCCCGTGACTTCTTTCATGCCAAGCTTTCCCGCTACTATCCATCGCTGCGGGTATAGTTACAGCTATTTGATCATCAAACTGCCTGCCAAATCTATAGTCACCGACGAAGTCCTTCAAGAATTTTTGGTGAATCG
>Ga0306864_1000225_pt1 | contig 27159 bp, 24 predicted proteins | sample AntRauTorckE5430_FD_190448 | JGI IMG/M metagenome (GOLD analysis project Ga0306864, IMG submission 190448) | Saline lake microbial communities from Rauer Islands, Antarctica - Metagenome Torckler E5 #430 (v2) (version 2) | ecosystem: Environmental > Aquatic > Non-marine Saline and Alkaline >...
AATACCAAGCGGTTAGAATATTAACGATGTGTCGAATCGACATACATCAACCTTTAATCCAAGAACTATGGCCAGACATCAGGAATCATGGGCTGCGAAGGGCTTAATTTTGCAACGGACCATTGATGTAACATGAAGGTAAATTCCAGATCAATTTGTGGCCCCTGTGACAATACTGTCGTGTAGTACTGTAAAACCAGGCGACGATTATTATTCTGAACCTGATCCTCAATATTAGTTATCCTAGATGTAAAACCTCTGCAATTAGCCAATCGCTTATCAGCAACTTCAGTCGATTCAGCATCCTGCGAGGTGCGTTGTGCGATATAATTTGCTCCTGAAATTTCTGATGTAGGCTGCGAAAGGACAACTTTTTTGAGGCCTTCATAATCGATCCCAGGTACGTAAGCATGTTCGTTATCACTAAGATAGTTCAAATTCCCATCAACTAGGAAATAGCCATTCTTATCAATTAAGGACGCAAACATTCTAGTGGAGTTTCTTGGAAGAACACTCCCGTCGTCAACATTCATGCGTTTAAGCTCATCAATTGTGAGGATGTCCTCTATTGTACTAAGATCATCGGCTTCAAGGCGATCCATAATACTACTGTAGTCCATCCACATAGATTGGAAGCCTGATCCTCTCATGTGCTCATTCACTACTCCATCCGAACTTAGAGAGATTACTTTTGCAGTTTCGGCAAACTCTTTGACTGAACGAAATGACAGTAAACCATCCACAACCGATATTGTGGGTAAAGTATTTACTTCTATATTGACATGATCGGTGTAGTCGACTTTTCGCACCTTGGTTACACTTCCCAATAACCTTAGGCCCAAAGCCCTGCAAAATTTGAAACACTATAGACACATACTGTTTCACCATGTTATTAGGTAAGCCAACCCAAAGCCTTAAAACGCACTTTGTACTTGTGGCATCGTCCTATTGAACGGTGAGACCGGAGCGAGACGCCTCCGGTAGCCAGAAGCTATCAGTGCAAGTAGCTTTTTTGACGGAGGCGACTCAGGCCAGTGCTTCTGCCGCAGTTCGCTCCAGGGCTCAAACCGTGAACCTTTCCTCCACCACTTTCTTTCCCTACCAGAAGCCTTACCACAAACAAATTTCCCCCAATGCCCACAATCGTAATCGGTGCCGGAATAGCCGGTCTTGCCGCCGCAGTCCGCTTAGCGGTGGCCGGTCACGACGTCACCGTTTTTGAGGCCAACGAAGGCCCAGGCGGTAAACTGAGCCAGTTCAGTCTCGGCGATTACCGCTTCGATTTCGGTCCGTCTTTGCTCACGATGCCGCAGTACATCGACGAGTTGTTCCGCCTAGCGGGCGAGGAACCGACCGACCACTTCAACTACGTCCGCCTGCCCGATGTCTGTCATTATTGGTGGGCGGACGGCACTCAGTTCTCCGCTCCCGGAGATACGGATGAGCTGGCCAAAGCCGCAGCGGAAACCTTCGGTGTTCCCGAAGACCGCGTCGCCAACTTCATGGCTGATGCCGCCCGCAAGTACGAACTTACCGGCCGTACCTTCCTAGAGAAACCACTGCAAAAGGCCGCTACCTGGCTTGATCCCAAGGTCGCTGGTGCGATGCTCCGCATTCCCACCCTTGATTTATTCTCCACCATGAACGCCGTTCATGAGCGGGATTTACAGCACCCCAAACTCGTCCAGCTCTTTAACCGCTTCGCGACTTATAACGGCTCGAATCCTTACAAAGCGCCGGGGCTGCTGACGATGATTCCTCACTTCGAACACCACTTCGGGGCTTACCTGCCGAAGGGTGGGATGTTCGACATTAGCCAGTCGGTCTACGAGTTGGGCAAGCGTTTAGGCGTGAAGTATCATTTTAACCAGCGCGTTGATGAGATTGTCCGGGATAAGAGCAAGGGAGGAAAGGTGACCGGGGTAGAGGTGAACGGCCAGCTTCATGCCGCCGATACCGTAGTCTGTAATATGGACGTTTGGCTCGCCTACGACAAACTCCTACCCGGAGCGAAGAAGCCCAAGCGCACCCTAAGCCAACAGAAGAGTACCAGCGCGGTGATCTTTTACTGGGGCATTGAGCGGGAGTTCTCCGAACTTGGTGTTCACAACATCTTCTTCAGCGAGGATTACCGGGAGGAATTTACAAAACTGGAAGGCGGGGAGTTGGCGGAGGACGTAACGGTCTACGTCAACATCAGCAGCAAGATTGTAAAGGAGGACGCTCCTGCCGGAGGGGAGAACTGGTTCGTGATGGTCAACGCGCCGGCGCATACGGACCAGGACTGGGATGCGCTGATCCCAAAGCTTCGAGAACGGGTTTTAGCGATGCTTCAAAAACGTCTCTTTGCACCTGCGGCCGCGCCTGAAAACCTTTCTGATCTGATCGTAGAAGAACGCATCATTACCCCACAAGAGATTGAGCGCCTTACTGGTTCGCACCAAGGCGCGCTCTACGGAACGAGCAGTAACAATACGATGGCAGCTTTTCTGCGCCACCCTAATTTCAGTAGTCGGATCGACGGGCTGTACTTCCTGGGCGGCAGTGTTCATCCGGGCGGCGGCGTACCGCTCTGCCTTCTTTCGGCTAAGATTACGGCGGAGTTGATTGGGGAGTGAATAACTTGCGGTAGGCTAAAAACTAAGTCCTAATCGCTAAAAATACTCGAATGACCTCCCTCGCCAACACCTCCCACCTCCGCCCTTTCGTTGCCGCGAAAGATTTTGCCGTCTCCCGTGCTTTCTACTCCGACCTCGGCGCTACCGAACGCTGGGCCTCAAATGATATGGTACTGCTGGAGCTTGGCGACTCCCTTTTCTACCTCCAGGATGCTTACGTTAAAGCCTGGGCCGAGAACACCATGCTCTTCCTGATGGTACCCGACCTCGACCTCTGCTGGCAGGAACTGCAGGCGCTGGACCTCGTGAACCGCTACCCGGGCGTCCGCTGGAAAAAACCGACAGACTACCCTTGGGGCTTGCGCGAGATCCACCTTATCGATCCCGCAGGCGTACTGTGGCATTTTGCTTTAGATTCTGCTTCTGACTAAATAAAAAATGTCCGTCTACGCATGCGCAGATGGACATTTTTTATTTGGACAGAAGCAGAATCTGCTATTACTCTTTATTGTCCCGCGTGATGAACTGTTCTTCACGCTGGCGTTTGGCTTCAAGGTCACGGAGATTGCGCAGTTCGCGGGCGTCTTTGTCACGCTGCTCGCGTTCTTCTTCTTCTTTCATACCGGCGTTGAGTTCCTGCTCCAGGGTGCCCTTGGCTGTATTGAATTCGCGGATACCTTTGCCTATACCTTTCATCAGCTCAGGAATTTTTTTGCCACCGAAAAGCAGCAGAATCGCAAAGAAGATGACGATCATCTCGGGGCCGAGGAAGTTGAAAAGGAAGATGGAATTGAACATTCGCTTTTATTTTGATCGATACGCTACCGTAATGTCTTGGTAGGAATCGGGATGATTGTAGACGAGGTTGGACAAAAATAACGTCTTTTGGTGGCATTCTGTTTTAGTGGTGAAGAATTGAGTTACTCAATTATTTCTTGAGTCCAATCTGTCGCAACCGCTCGTCCAGATACTCCCCGGCCGTAGTGGGCGGATAATGCTGGGGATTGGTTTCAGAGACGCAGCTATCGAGCACGTTCAAGCTCATTTCCGGCCGCGGGTGCAGGAAGAAAGGAATGCTCAGGCGGGGCTTGTGCCACTCCGAACGGGGTGGGTTGACCACCCGGTGGGTGGTGGATTTGAGGTGGTTGTTCGTCAGTCGTTGCAGCATATCACCGACGTTAATCACGATCTCATCGTTCTCCGGTACGACCTCTTGCCACTCGCCAGCGGCGTTTTGTAGTTGCAGGCCGCCTGCGCTTGCACCAACGAGTAGGGTGATCAGGTTAATATCTTCATGTTGTTCGGCGCGGATAGCGCTGGCCGGCTCGTTAGAGATTGGTGGGTAGTGGATGGCGCGGAGAATGGATATACCGTCTTTCGTGAATCCTCCGAAGTAGCTTTCTGGGAGGCCAAGGCCAAGAGCGATTGCACGCAGTAGGCTGCTGCCTTTTTGCTCAAACTGGCGGTAAAGCTCCATCCCAAGCTCCATAAATTCGGGCACTTCAGCAACGCGCGGGTTACGCTCGTCATCTGACATATCAACGGTTTCCTGGCCGACCTGGAAAAACTCTTTCAGGTCAGCTACTTTGCTTTGCTTTGCCTTTTCTTTTCCGAAGGCAGTGTAGCCGCGCTGGCCGGCAGCTCCGGGAACCTCCTGCTGGCGCTTCACGTCTTCCGGAAGGGCGAAGAACTTTTTGGCCGCAACGAAAAAATCATCGATCAGTGATTTCGGGATGCCGTGGCCGGTCACGCCCACGAAGCCAATGTCTTGAAAGGCGGAGCCAAGTTGCTTAATGAAGGCCTGGCGGGTAGCCTCATCACCGGTCTCAAAATCGGAAAGGTTGACGAGTGGAATGGTTCTGTTGGCAGACATATCGGTTCGTTTTCTATAATTACCGCTAAGGTACAGGTTTGGTTGGGTTGATAGCCTCTTGATTAAGTCAAATTTGTGGGCGTGGCCCCCAAGATGAGCATCGGGGCCATATTTGCTATAAGGGCACAGGCGCAGGAATAAGTGAAGTCGAAGCCAATATTTTTAACAGGGCCACTTGTAGTACCTCCTGTGGCCCACAATACGTTGACGTTCCTAAAGGTCTAAAAAAGCCACTCCACCGCCCGCGGAAACTCCTTACCCCACCGCGCCTCATTATGCTGTCCGTGAGGGTCGATCTCCGTCCGAAACTCAAGGAGGTTCTTCTGGCTCATGCGCTGAATTTCGTTTAGGAAACGCATCATATTAGGCACCATCGTGTTGCTCTCGGCCTCCCCGCCGTAGAGGTATACTTTACCGTTAAAATGCTGGGCGAGGTGCACCAGTTCTTCCGTAAGCTCGGGGGCGACCCAGAAAGCCGGGCTAAAAATCATCAGCCGCTCGTAAACGTCGGGGAAGTGGATGCCCGCCAGTACACTTACCAGGCCGCCGAGGGAGCTGCCTCCAATTCCGGTGTGTTTTGATTCCGGCAAGGTCCGGAAATTTTGGTCTACGTAAGGTTTCAGGGTCTTGGCCAGAAAACCGCAGTACTTTTTACCCTCCCCCACGCCGAGTTTATTTCGGAACGAGGGTGTGAATTCACTTACTCGCTGGTCGTTGGCGTGGTCGATGGCTACAATAATGATGTCGCCCACTCCGCGCTCGCTCATGGCCGCCAGCTGTTTATCCACTCCCCAACTACCATAAGGGGCGTAGTCATCGTAAAGGTTTTGCCCGTCCTGCAGGTACAGCACGGGGTAGCGTCTGTCCGTCTCGTAATAATCGTGTGGCAGCAGAGCGGCTACCCGGCGGGTCCGGATGAGCTGGGGGATCTCAAAGGCTTCGTTGATGATTTCAATACGGGGTAGGAATTTGTCCTTGTACTGTAGGCCCGTACTCGCCCATTCGACCACACGATCTGGTAGGCTCCAGCGTTTGGCTGTGCGGCGGCGGTGGTTATGGGCGTTCTCGCCGTGCTGTCCTAGTTCTACACCTTCCCATCCACCACGCGTGTATTTATATTCTACGTGGACCATCTCATCGGGAATGTCAAGCGCGATCTTCCAGTGGCCCGGCAGCTTACCCGGTTCCAGGCGGTGCGTCTCTTCCGCTACACGCCAGTCGTTGAAGGAACCGGCGACATAGATAGGCCGGTCATCGTCAGTTCCCGTTATCAGCTTTAGGTTCTTTCGGGGCATGAGGTAAGCAGTTATTGCCAGTTAATCCAAGGCCCGCAAAACTACAATTCACAACTGATGTCTCCGGTCGAAAATAGGCATCAGCACCAAAATAAAGTTTACCAATTTTGTAATGCCCAAATAAAGTGGTGACACGGAAGCTCCCTCTGCCTTTCACCCTTCTTTTTATGCTCTCAAACACATTATCCTGACAGACCACTAGCTTTTCATTTACCTCGCATTGCTTGGCGTAATCTCACCATGATCCGGTTATGACGACCACGATTTCATGAACTCCGACGGTCACCTCGACGACCCGGGCACCTGCGCCAACCTGTCCTGCCACGACCACTTTTCTTATTTTCTGAAGGTGAACACCGCCGGCAGGATCACGGAATACTATGGTTGGCTGGAAGAGCTTGGTTGGTGAGTCGCTAAGTTGGCGTGTTCGTAAGTCATTGGGTTGCTACCGCACATGGTAGGTGTGATAAACTACCATGCATGGCAAACGTGATTCAGCGACTCACTTCACGCCACAAAAGAACTATTAAAAGCATCTTATCTTTGCACGCCCTAAAAAGGACCAAATATGAAAATTGCAGTTATAGGCACCGGTTATGTCGGCCTAGTTTCCGGAACATGTTTTGCCGAAACCGGCAACGATGTTATTTGTGTTGACATCGATGCCGCCAAGGTTGAAAAAATGCGCAATGGCGAAGTGCCGATCTACGAACCCGATCTCGACGTACTTTTTGAGCGGAACCAGCGCCAGGGCCGTCTAAAGTTTACGACGGATTTAAAGTCCGCCGTAGACCACGCTGAAATAATCTTCCTGGCCCTACCCACTCCTCCCGGCGCCGACGGCTCCGCCGACCTACGTTTCATCCTCGGTGTGGCCAAGGACCTAAGCGGAATGATCAGCCACTACACGGTAGTCGTCGACAAAAGCACCGTGCCCGTAGGCACCGCCGAACGCGTACATGCTGCCCTAGCTGAAAACCTCGACGAAAGCCTGTTCGACGTTGTCTCCAACCCCGAATTCTTACGCGAGGGCGTAGCCGTGGACGACTTCCTGAAGCCCGATCGCGTAGTGATCGGTACCAGCAGCGGTAAAGCAGAGGAGGTTATGCGCCGCCTGTACGAACCCTTCGTCCGCTCTGGTAATCCAATCCTTTTCATGGATATTCGCTCTGCCGAAATGACGAAGTACGCAGCCAACTCTTACCTGGCCACCCGCATCAGCTTCATGAACGAAATCGCCAACCTCTGCGAAAAAGTAGGCGCAGACGTAGATGCAGTGCGAAAAGGTATGGGCAGTGATACCCGCATCGGTAAGCGCTTTCTTTTTCCCGGCGTAGGCTATGGAGGAAGTTGCTTTCCCAAGGACGTACAGGCCCTGGCCCGCACCGCCGGACACAACGACTACGAATTCCAGATTCTTAACGCCGTGATGGCCGTCAACGACCGCCAGCGCCTGCGCATAGCCGATAAGATCGAAGCCTACTACGGCACCGACCTGAAGGGTAAAACCATCGCCCTTTGGGGATTGGCCTTCAAGCCTAATACCGATGATATCCGCGAAGCCCCCGCACTCTACACCATCGATCGCCTCCTGGCCGCCGGCGCCAACGTTCGTGCCTACGACCCCGAAGCGATGAACAACGTGAAGGAGCTCTACGGCGACAAAATCACCTTCTGCGAAAACCAGTACGATGCCCTTGAAGGCGCCGACTCTCTGGCCATCGTCACCGAATGGTCCCTCTTCCGAACGCCCGACTTCGGCCGGATGCGGAAAACGATGAACCACAGCGTCATCTTTGATGGCCGCAATCTTTACGATTTACGGCGCATGGTGGAAGCTGGGTTTTACTATGATTCTATTGGCCGTGGCACGGTCAGCTGACTCGGTGAGTTGCTACCTCCGTTACTCCCACAGCGCTCCGCTTGTTCGCCGAAGGTGCGCAAGCGGAGCGCTGCGAACGGTACTTGTAGCCGCAACTCGCTAACCCAGAGACTCAGTTTGGCAGCAGCAACCCGCCAACGCACAAACTCACCAACATGAAAATAGCCATCATTGGAACCGCCCACCCCTACCGCGGTGGTCTCGCCGCCTTCAATGAAAGGCTGGCGACCGAGTTTGCCAAAGAACATGAAGTGAGCATTTTTACCTTTACGCTGCAGTACCCCGGTTTTCTTTTTCCGGGCAAATCGCAGTACACCGACGGGCCGGCGCCGAAGAGTTTGCGGATCGTTCGTAACATCAATTCGGTCAATCCGTTGAGCTGGTACCTGGCTGGTCGACAGATTGAAAAGGAAGGCTTTGATCTGGCCATCATATGCTTCTGGTTGCCATTTATGGGGCCGGCTTTGGGTACCGTGGGGCGGCTGGTTGGTTGCCCGGTAATTTCGGTAGTGCACAATATCATCCCGCACGAGCCGCGGCCGGGAGATGTGGCTTTTGCCCGCTACTACTGCGGTGCATCCGACGGCTTTATTTCACTGACGGACGCCGTTGCCGAAGACCTGAAGCGCTTCATCGGTGATAAACCGTCGGTAGTCTCTCCGCACCCCGTCTACGATCACTTCGGAGAACGGACGGACAGGGAACCGGCGCTGACTAAACTTGGCCTGCCGACGAATAAAGAGTACCTACTGTTCTTCGGCCTTATCCGTGACTATAAAGGCCTGGACCTGTTGCTGGAGGCCTTTGGTGACGAACGCTTCAATGACCGCAACCTTCACTTGCTCGTTGCCGGAGAATTCTATACCGACCGGGCTCCGTACGACGCCATCGTTGAAAAGAATGGCCTAGCCGATCGTGTCACCATCATCGCCAAGTTTATCCCGGACGATGAGGTAGCGGATTACTTCAATGCGGCTGATCTATTGGTGCAACCGTATAAAACAGCTACTCAGAGCGGAGTTACTCAGATCGCCTACCACTTTGAGAAGCCGATGATCGTGACCGACGTTGGTGGCCTTGCTGAAATGTGCCCAGATGGGCGGGTGGGCTACGTCGTAGAACCCGAGCCCGTCGCTATCGCTGACGCCATTATTCGCTACTTCGATGCGACCAACCGAGCGGCGATGCAGGTGATGATCCGGGAGGAGAAACGACGGTATGATTGGGAGATTATGGTGGAGGCGCTACTGAAGCTTGCGGCCGTTTAAAAAAGACATACTACATTTGTAGTGTGTTCTCGTTCTCGACAAAACTAAGGGTGGTTAAGCATCGTTTAGTCCGTGTGTAGAACAAATTGCTGAATGGGTTGAGCGCCTCTGGTGCAATTTACCTTTACAGAATCACGCTAGAGGCGCTGAACTTACTTAAAAGTGTAATTTAACGTACACACGTTTTGTCTCTTGCTGGCCTAACGCTTTTTCTAAACGTACTTTTGCCCCGCTATACAAATACCTTTTTCTATGTTAAGTCGTCTTCTTACGCTGGTTATTGCTTTTTCCGCATTGAGTCTTTCCGCTCAATTTAGCAACCCGATTAGTTGGGATTTTACCTTTAAGCAGGTGGAAGGAGATAATTTTGACCTGATTGCCACTTCTTATGCGGAAGACGGCTTCATGATCTACAGCCAGTTCACACCGGAGGGCGGCCCTATACCAACGATTTTTACCTGGGAACCGGGCAATCACTATGAATTGCTAGGAAGAACAGAGGAGAAGGGCCACCTTAAATCCGGAATGGATGAGATGTTTGGCATCAATGTTGAAAAATTCCTGGCAGATAAGCCCGTTACCTGGACGCAACGGGTGAAAGTGAAGAATTACGACACCCCAATTGAGATGATGGTGGAGTGGATGTGCTGTGATGATATGGAGTGTTTGCCTCCTACGGATGAAATTTACAGCTTTGTTTTGCCAGCTCCGCAGGCTACTAAGAGCACGAAGACAACACCGGCGGCTGGAAACACCGAGGACACAAAGGCCACACAGAGCATAGAGCCGACAAAGAACAACGATAAGAAAGGAAGCGGTGCTTCAATCTCTCCCGTGCCCTCCAACGCACCCAACACCTCCGACGACGGTGGAGGTAACCCCACCACACTGGCTTCTGCTTCCTCCGGTAATATTCCCGTCTTAGCCATTTACGAAATTAAAGGACCCGCACCTACAGAGCGCCTTCCGGTTGGCTGGGACCTCAAGGCCGAAGACCTCGGCAATGGCACTTACCGTATCCACATGACCGGTACCATGCTGCCGGGCTGGACGGTCTACAGCCAGAATGTTGATCCCGAAGTAGGCGCAATACCAACCACCCTTACAATCGAAGACAACGACAAAGCGAAAGCGGTAGGCAAAACAATCGAAAGCAGTGCCACACTCAAGGAAAAGTTCGATAAAACTTGGGATGCAGTAGTCGCCAAAATTAACGGAGGAACGGTAACCTATAGTCAGTTAGTGGAAGTGCCGAAGGGCAGTAAAATTAGTGGCTTTGTAGAGTACCAGGCCTGCGACGACGAGAGGTGCCTGCGGCCAACGGAAGTGCCTTTCTCGTTGGATGCTACCAGCAACAAGCTCGTCCTAATGCTCGACGGACTCACCGCAGCAGACACGCCACCAGCAACGGGCAACGTAACCGCCACTCCTTCTACCCTACCCAACGAACTAGGCATCAGCGTGCCCTTCAACCCAGAACCGGTGGGCGACTGTAGTGAAGGAGCCCAGGCAACCGCAGGCAAAAGTCTGTGGACGATCTTCGGCCTCGGCCTCATCGGCGGTCTCTTTGCCATGCTGATGCCCTGCATTTTTCCGATGATTCCGCTAACGGTGAGTTTCTTTACCAAGAGCGGCGGAAGCCGGGGCGAAGGCATCCGAAAAGCGGGCCTCTACGGCTTCTTCATCTTCCTGATCTACGTGCTGCTAAGCGTCCCCTTCCACCTGCTGGACGGGCTGGACCCCAGTATCCTGAACAATATCGCGAGTAGCGTTACGCTCAACGTGATCTTCTTCGTAGTCTTCATCTTTTTTGCCGGCAGCTTTTTTGGCTTCTACGAACTCACGTTGCCCGAAAGCTGGACGAACCGCGCCAGCAAGGCGGAAGGCACAGGTGGCGTCCTCGGTATTTTCTTCATGGCGCTTACGCTTGCACTGGTTTCTTTCAGTTGTACCGGCCCAATTCTGGGTAGTCTGCTGGTGGAAGCTGTGAGCGGTGGCGCGTGGCCACTGACCGCTGGTATGGCTGGTTTCGGTGTGGCTTTGGGCCTACCATTCGCCTTATTCGCAGCCTTCCCGGGCTTTCTCAATAATATGCCGAAGAGCGGGGGCTGGCTCAACAGTGTGAAGGTGGTACTCGGCTTCGTGGAAGTAGCCCTAGCCTTCAAATTCCTTAGTACTGCTGACCTGGTCGGCAACTGGGATTTGCTGCGCATTGAGCCCTTTCTGATCGTTTGGATCCTTTGTGCTTTTGGCATCGCGGCCTACTTGCTGGGCTTCATCAGCTTCCCGCTGGACAGTAAGAACCGGAAGAAGAGCCCGCTTGGTATCGCCCTTGCGGTGGGGGCACTGGTGCTCACCGGCTATCTTGCCATCGGCCTTACGCCGGATGCCGACACGGGAACCTACACCGGCCGCAAACTGATGAGTGGCATCGCGCCGCCCGTTTGCTACAACTACCTGCTGCCCTGCGACGAGAGCAAGAACATTACGCCCTTCAAAGACCTCGAAGAAGGCCTCGCCTACGCCCGTAAGGTTGACAAGCCCGTCATGCTCGATTTTACTGGCTATTCCTGCGTGAACTGCCGCAAGATGGAGGAGCACGTCTGGACGGAAGAAAAGATCAAGCGTTACCTCACGGATGAGTACGTGATCATCAGCCTCTACGTGGATGAGCGTACGGCTCTGCCCGACGAACAGCAGGTTGAAGTGGACCGTATGGATGGCTCCGGTCGTACCCGCCTAATCAATACTGTGGGTAAGAAGTGGCAGTACCTGCAACAGTCTGTGTACTCTAAGTTGTCACAGCCCTATTACGTACTCGTCAGCCCAGACGGTACCACGCTGAATCCGCCGGTGGCTTACACTGCTGATGTGGATACTTATGAAGACTTTTTGGCTTGTGGGTTGGCTACTTATCAGAAGCTAGTGAGTAGTAAGTAGTGGGCGCGGCCGCAGGATGCAAAGACAGGTTTTTAACGAGCAATGCTACTCCCACAGGCAACCTCTCTTCCGGAAACGCGTACTATTGAGTAGAACAAAAAATATACTGTACCCATGAAAAAGTTATCCCTTTTCCTCTGCCTTGCTTCCATGCTCGTCGCAACTAGCTGTTCTCCCAAAACGACTGCAGGTGCTACTGCTGCTGGAAGCACGGACTACGCCGCCCTGGCCGCGAGCTACAAAAAAAATCCTGACGCCCTCCGCCGGATGGTGGAAAACTGTAAAACCAACGAAGCCGCCCTCGTGGCTGCTCGTCAGGACATCAACCGGATGCAGAACCAAAGCAGTGCCGTTAACCAGGATGTCAACGCGCTGCGGACCAACCTGTCTAACGCTCAGATGGACAATGATCAGCTGCGCCAGCAACTCGCCCAGGCGCAGTCCGCCGCCGCAACCGCCACCAGTGATCGGCTTGATACCGACCAGCAAACCGTAGTCTCCGGCGTAATCTTTCAGGTACAGCTCGGCGCCTACGCTCAGAATACCGTAAACCCCGATCTCTTCACGGGAAATGCGCTGGAGTTACAGGACCAGAATGGCGTCCAGAAGGTCGTTGTAAGCCAATTTCGGACCTACGCCAGCGCCGCTAAACTTCGTGACCGCCTGAAGCAGATGGGCGTTAATGGGGCCTTCGTGGTGGCTAAGAATAATGGAGTGCGGGTTACCGTGCCTGAGGCGCTGAAGATGACTGGGCAGGGATAACACCAACAGACTGTTTTTTCGGAACCATTCCTTAGAGATTCAACAAGAGTAAGCTGGGATGCAGCGGTAGCCGAGTCCCGGGTTATGAAACGGACTTCATGTTTTGCCTGCGCCGCGAAGCGGCGCATAAGAGTAGATGCTGAAAGCCGGATGGCCTTGTTCCTGAAACCGAAGAGTGTAACACGATACGGTGCTACGCTCCTCTCATTTGATGATGTCTTGTGAGAAGTAAAAGTGTTTTAAAACAATAAATAGTATCAATAAGTTTTTCTATCTTCGCCACCGCGCCAATACTAGAAACCGAAACCTCTCCCTGCTCTCAAAAGAGTTTTGCTTTGCACCCGCGTTTGCGCCACCATTCCCTTGAAGGAAGTAAGTGATCCCGAGCCTAACTCGGGACCCTGAAAACAGCTACGAAAAGATACCAACACATGAGCGATAAGGCCCAGGACCCCCAGGGAGAACACGCCACCGACAAAGAGGAACAGATCACCACCCTAAAGGGTATGTACGAGGATTATTTTCTCGACTACGCCAGCTATGTGATCTTGGAACGCGCCGTCCCGACCATCGAGGACGGCTTGAAGCCCGTACAGCGTCGTATTCTGCACGCACTCAACGAGATGCACGACGGCCGCTACCACAAGGTCGCCAACATAATCGGGCAAACGATGCAGTACCACCCCCACGGCGACGCTGCCATTGGCGCGGCCCTGGTAAATATGGGTCAGAAAAATCTGATGGTCGACCCCCAGGGAAACTGGGGTAATACGCTAACGGGAGATTCTGCCGCCGCTAGCCGCTACATCGAAGCGCGCCTGACCAAGTTTGCCACCGAGGTGATCTTTAATTCCCAAACCACCGAGTGGCAAGTGAGCTACGACGGGCGTAAAAAAGAACCGGTTAACCTACCGGCCAAATTCCCGCTGGTGCTGGCACAAGGCACTGAAGGCATCGCCGTAGGCCTGAGTACCAAGATCATGCCGCACAACTTTATCGAGCTGTGTCAAGAGAGCATCAAGATATTACGGGGCAAAAAACCGAAAATTTATCCTGATTTCCCAACCGGCGGCAGCATCGATGTATCCGACTACCAGTGGGGTAAGCGTGGAGGTAGGATCAAGATCAGGGCTAAGATCGAGAAAATTGATAACCACTTCATCGCCATTCGGGAGCTGCCGTACGGCATGACTACGAGCACCCTTATCGACAGTATCCTAAAGGCCGTCGACAAAGGAAAGATCCGGGTTAAGAAAGTGCAAGACAACACGGCTGCCGAGGTCGAGATCCTGATCGAACTCGCCTCCGGCATCAGCCCGGACGTCACGATCGACGCGCTTTACGCTTTCACCAACTGCGAACTCTCCGTTTCCCCCAACGCCTGTGTTATCATCGGCGGGGACAAACCTCACTTCATTTCCGTGCTCGACATCCTGGAGCACACCACTCACCAAACGAAGGCGCTGCTGAGGATGGAGCTGATGATTAAGCAGAAGGAACTGGAGGAGAAGCTTCACTTCTCCAGCCTTGAGAAAATATTTATCCAGGAGCGGATCTACCGCGACATCGAGGAAGCCGAGGATTTTCCCGAAGTGATCGACATCATCCGCGCAGGATTGGACAAATATTTCCGCGATCCGCTGGATAAGCCGGAAGCTGGAGACAAGCGCATCCAGTTGCTACGTGCCATCTCGGATGAAGATATTGTCCGCCTCACCGAGATCCGGATCAAGCGGATTTCCAAGTACAATAAATTCAAAGCTGATGAGCGGATGGCTGCGCTCGAGGAAGAACTCAAGCAGGTAAAGCACGACCTGAAACACCTTACAGAATACGCCATCGCCTGGTACGAAATGTTGTTGAGTAAGTACAGTGAAGGACGGGAGCGGCAGACAAACTTCGACAGCTTTGAAAAAGTGAAAGTCTCCATCGTTGCCGCCAACAACGCCAAGCTTTACGTAGACCGTAAGGAAGGCTTCATTGGTACGGGGCTCAAAAAAGAAGAGTTCGTCAAAGAATGCTCCGACATCGACGATATTATCGTAGTGCTGAAAGACGGTACGATGATGATTACCCGCGTAGACGATAAGACCTTCGTGGGCAAGAACATCATTCACGTAGACGTCTGGTGTAAAGGCGACGAACGGACGACTTACAACATGATCTATCTGGACGGGAAGACCGGACGGTCGATGGGTAAGCGCTTTAACGTGAAGGCCATTACCCGCGACCGTGGCTACCAGCTGCACAGAGGAGCGAAAGGCTCTAGATTACTACATTTTAGTGCCAATTCGAACGGAGAGGCAGAGATTGTTAACCTGCTGCTGAGTCCCTCGTCGAAAGCGAGGGTGAAAGACTTTGACTTTGATTTTGCCGAGCTTGCCATCAAGGGCCGTGCCTCTGGCGGTAACATCGTAACCCGCTATCCCGTCCGGAAAGTAACCTTGAAGGAAGCTGGTAAGAGTACGCTTGGCGCCCTCAAGGTCTGGATGGATGAAGTGAGCGGTCGTCTTAACCTGGAAGGGCGCGGTCAACTCCTCGGCGGCTTCGATACTGGAGATAACCTCCTGGTATTGAACTACGACGGCACCTACGAACTGGAAGAACTGGATATGACCTGCCGCTACGATCCCAAACAGGTCTTCTATATTGGCAAACACCATGACGACATGATCGTGAGTGCGGTGTACTACGAAGGCGAACGCGGCTTAACGTTGGTTAAGCGGTTTGAGATCGAGACGAGTGCCACCGGTCAGAAGTTCAACTTTATTACCGATCATCGGCAATCCAAGCTCTACCTGGCTACCGTTCATCCGAAACCGGAAGTAGAAACTTCCTATAAGGTCAAGCGGGAAACCCAGAGTAAGATCGTTCAGCTCGCCGAGTTTATTGACGTGAAGGGCTGGAAGTCACTCGGTAATAAACTGCACGACGGTAAGCTGGTGGGGGTTAAGGAACTCAACGAAGCTTACGTGCCGCCGGTGCGGGAGGTGAGGGTTAAGCCTAAATCTATGGATACTCCAGGAATTAAGCCGGGGAGTACCATTGAGTTGGACTTCTAGTATCCGCTGAAATTCTTCCCGAAAATAAAATGTGCGTTCAGGCAAAGCCTGAACGCACATTTTTTTCTTCAGAAATAAACTCAACGGCATAGGTTAGACTGCGACATCGTGTTCTCTCAAAGCAGAATTCAGGCTCGTCTTCTTATCAGTACTTTCTTTACGCTGCCCGATGATGAGCGCACAAGGCACCTGGTACTCTCCCGCTGGGAATTTTTTCGTGTAAGTACCGGGAATGACGACGGAGCGCGGCGGTACGTAGCCTTTATGGGTAACTGGCTCGCTACCGGTAACGTCGATGATGTGCGTACTTTTTGTGAGTACTACGTTGGCACCGAGTACGGCTTCCTTACCAACACGAACGCCTTCCACTACGATGCAGCGGGAACCGATGAAGCAATCATCTTCGATGATCGTCGGGGTAGCCTGGAGGGGTTCGAGTACGCCACCGATGCCTACTCCGCCGCTGAGGTGCACGTTGCGGCCGATCTGTCCGCAGCTGCCCACAGTAGCCCATGTATCTACCATGGTGCCGCTGCCAACCCAGGCGCCGATGTTGACGTAGCTGGGCATCAGGATAACTCCTTTTTCGAGGTAAGCGCCGTAGCGGGCGATGGCGTGGGGTACTACCCGTACGCCCTGAACCGCGTAATCTTTCTTGAGTGCCATTTTATCGTGGAACTCGAAGGGGCCAACTTCAATGGTTTCCATTTTGCGGATGGGAAAGTAGAGGACGACTGCTTTCTTCACCCACTCGTTGGCTTTCCAGCCGTCGGCGACGGGCTCGGCTACACGGAGGCGGCCTTTGTCGAGTTCTTCGATGACGGCGTTGATGGCTTCCTGGGTTTTGGCTTCTTTGAGGAGCTCGCGTTGGTCCCAGGCGGCTTCGATGATGGCTCTTGCGTCTTGCATTTTATCTTATGTTTTGGAATGGCAAAGATGGGGTATTTCGGGGGACTGTTCGGTAGCTTTGAAGCGGCTATTCTACAGCCTGCCGGTTGCATTATCTTGGCACAGTTAACTGAACACTCTCTCTGAAACCGTACTTCGCCATTAGTGCTCTGTTTTATTTACCTATCCCATTCCGATGATCCTTTTCTGCCGTTTTTCCGGTCGGCTATTTTCCGTTTTACTCACTGCTCTCCGTAGAAGGTGCTTTCAATAGCTCATTTACCATGCGGCTGGGCCGTTGCCCTCACCGAGACCAAGCGCTTTTTGGAGGTCCTGAATTCGTACGACACGTATTTTTATTGGCTCGACCTGCCCCAAAGTCGTGTAAATTCCGACGCTACCTAAGCTAAAACCTCCGCCTCGTATTCGATGATGCCATCGGGCTGATCGTTAAGATCTTCTCAATGAAAACGACGAAGAAAAACACTTACGGAAAATACTGGCCCTTGGTGAACGGGCAAAAGCATACAGGCTGCTAAACAACCTTCAGCGCGGTCGGCAAAACATACCCAAAAGGGGAGGCCAACTGCGAAACTGTATTGAAACGCTGGAGCGAAACAATTTCACGTCTGCATCGCAGTATTTCATGCGTCTATTTAACGAGCGTACTACTGGCGCAAAGCAGGATTGGTTCGCTCGCCACAGATTAACAGAACCTTATGCATCCTTTGCCCACCTTTTACGTTCTTATCTTTACCCAACTAAACCACTACGCTATGCGCACCCTACTTCTTTTTTGTGCTTTTTTCATCTTTTCTGGTACCGCCGTTCAGGCCCAGGATGCCAACCTTTGGAAAACGCTTTCTAAGATCACCTACGAGAAAAAATTTGACGAGTTACTCGGCTTTAAGGTCGACGTACCGGTTTTTGGTGAAGGCATTAAGACGCTTGAAGGTGAGATCGTAGAGGTGAGTGGCTACATCGTCCCGGTGGAAGGCTATAAGAGTCACACCGAGTTCGTTTTTAGCGCCTACCCCTACAATATGTGCTTCTTTTGCGGCGGTGCCGGGCCCGAAACCGTGATGGAAGTAACCAGTAAAGAACCCGTAAAGTACAGCACTGACCGCGTGAAACTCCGTGGGAAACTACTTCTTAATAGCGACGACATCAACCGTTTGATGTATGTGCTCATCGATGCAGAGTTGATTAAAGGGGGCATGGACGGGAAATAGTCCGTTGGATCTTTAGTTCGTTAACCTTTTAGTCGCTACCGCATATTAGACGTGCTGAAAGACTAATAGGGGCGCAACCGCAGGTGCAAAGAAAGCCTTTTTGAAAGCAGGGAACCACTACCTTTGTGTTCCCCCTGATTTTCAGAACTCAAATTGATACCGTGCGTATAATCCTTTCTCCGTTCATTGCCGTTATGATTGCACTTGCCAGCATGCTTGCGCTCTCTTCCTGTGGAGACGACGCCAAAGACTCTGCGGGTTCAACCAATTCTGCACCTGCGATCGCGCCAAGAGAAATTGACCCGAACGCAAAACCCGTTCCCCGTTTCGACGCCGATAGTGCCTACGCCTTCGTAGCCAAACAAGTCGCCTTCGGGCCCCGGGTAATGAACACTTCCGCTCACGACGCTACGGGCGAATGGCTCGCAGCAAAACTGGGGTCCTTTGCCGCGGTAGTAGAAGAGCAAAAATTTACGGCCATCGCCTACGACGGCACTCCTTTGAAAAGCACCAACATCATTGGCCGCTACAATCCGGAAATGGAGTACCGTATCGTGCTTGCTGCCCACTGGGATACCCGCCACGTGGCCGACAGTGATAAAGAAACCGACCCCAATGCAGTTGTGGAAGGAGCGGACGACGGCGCCAGCGGAGTAGGCGTCCTCCTTGAAGTCGCTCGCCAACTCGGCCAGTCCACCCCCAACATTGGTGTAGACATTGTCTTCTTCGACGCTGAAGACTATGGCGAACAAAGCAATACCGATAGCTATGGCCTGGGCGCACAGCATTACGCCAAGAACCTGAAAGCTCCTAAGCCGCAGTACGGTATTCTTTTGGACATGGTCGGAGCAAAAGGTGCGCGCTTTTCAAAAGAGGGCTGGTCCGTACGCAACGCTCCTCAATTAGTGGAAAAAGTATGGGAAATGGCCCACGGCATACCCTTTTCAAATGCCTATTTCCTCGACCAAAACGTGGGGGGAATCACTGATGATCACTTTTTCGTAATGCGAGACGGGGGCGTTCCCATGATTGATATTATAAACTTCGACAACAGTGGCTTCGCAGACCACTGGCACACGGGCAACGACGGTATGAACATTATTGATAAAAACACCCTCCGGGCCGTAGGTCAGGTAGTCACCGCCGTGGTGTACCGGGATGCCGCCGGGACGTTTTAGAACGTGACCGGTTGGTCTTTTGCTACACGGCAAGCCCGGGTACAAACGAACCAAAATACTAAGTAACCAACGAACTAAAATACTAACCTCTACCTTTGCAAGATGGATATCTTCTTCACCCTAGGCCTAGTCTACGCCGCTTATCGCGGCTACCAGTGGTACACCACGATTCAGAACAAAGTGAACGGCCCTGGCCAGCCCCGTGAAGTAAACGAGGAAGACCTGGCTGCCAACCCACCGCCCCAACCCGGCAGTGAGGACGACTACATCGACTACGAAGAAATCAAATAATCCAGTACGACCATTTTCGCCGAGCACGTAACGCCTACCACACCTCTAAGGCGGGCTACCGCAAAGCGATTATTCTTTAGTTAACCTCGGACGAAGTCCGGGGCCACCCACGGCCCCCCAGAAAGAACATAACCATGGCAGACCCCACCCGCTTCAACGGCAGAATCAGCGACTGGATCCTACACAAGGACAACCAACTAATCGTCTTCAACAAGCCCGCCGGCCTGAGCGTACAGCCCGACAAAACGGAAGATTCCAGCCTACTCGGTATGGGCGCCGCCTATGTCCGCCACGATCTCTACCTGATCCATCGGCTTGATCGCCCGGTCTCCGGCGTAGTGGTGATGGGCCAAAAGCCATCCGCCCAGACCGCTCTGACGAAGCAGCTTCAGGCCGGAACCATGGGCAAGCACTACCTCGCCATCGTTGCTAACCGCCCTGAAAAAGATGAGGATACGCTGAAGCACCACCTCCGTAACGCACCCGGCAACCGCTCTGCCATCGATGAGGAGCCCAGCGAGGGTTCTAAACTCGCCGAACTGAACTATAAGTACCTCGGCAGTAGCGACCGCTACCACCTGCTGGCCGTAACGCTAAAAACCGGCCGCAAGCATCAAATTCGCTGCCAGCTTGCCGCGATTGGTTGCCCCCTGCGCGGAGATACCAAGTACGGCTTTAAGCGCGCTAACCCGGATAATAACATCGATCTGCACAGCCATAAAGTTGCTTACGATCACCCCGTTACCGGAGAGCGGACAGAGTACGTTGCACCGCTACCTGAAGGTGCTGTTTGGGATGCTTTTCGGGAGATGGTTTAGACGTAGGAATAATCCCGTAGGGATTCAACAATAGTAACCCCGGACGAAGCGTAGTGTCGTCCCGGGTTGATTACGCGTTACTGATCGCTACTAGCGCGGCGCACCGGAGCAAGAGTATCTCACTAAACCCTACCTTTGCCGCTCAAACGAATCCCGCAATGACCGCAGACCTAATCTTTGAGCAATTCCCCAGCCTAACCGACAAGCAAAAAGAGCAGTTTACCGCTCTGGACGCCCTCTACCGCGACTGGAACGCGAAGATCAACGTCATTAGCAGGAAAGACATCGACAACCTCTACGTCAACCATGTGTTGCACAGCCTGGCCATCGCTAAGGTGGTAAAGTTCCTCCCAGGAGCGCGCATCCTCGATCTGGGTTGTGGCGGCGGTTTTCCCGGTATCCCCCTGGCGATCCTCTTTCCAGAGACCAAATTTCATCTCGTGGACGGTATTGCTAAAAAAGTCCGCGTCTGCAACGAAGTGATTGAAGGCATTGGCCTCACTAACTGCAAAGCGGAGCAGAAACGAGCAGAGGAGATCAAAACACCGGTCTATGACTTCGTGGTTACCCGCGCCGTAGCGAAGATGGAAAAACTTGCAGAATGGAGTATGCGGCTGATTACTCAGAAGCAACGCCACGCGCTGCCCAACGGCATTCTGGCCCTGAAAGGCATTGGTCTTGAAGAAGAGATGGCTGCTTTTCCTAAAGGTGCACTAGAGGAGTTTTCGATTGCAAAAATTTTTCTAGGCCATCCTTTTTACGGGGAGAAGGCGGTGGTTTACCTGCAGTATTAGACACTAGTGGGCCACCCTGTAAATATCGTTACCGTTAAGCTTGGTCTTTCGCACGCTACCGTCGTTGCCAAAGTACTTCCGTAGCTACGGCTATGCAAGCACTTCGTCGCCTAGCCAGCGCACGAAATACCTGCGCTTTCCAGCAACGATATTTGCAGGGTAGCCCACTAGGGAATTAGAAGATAGAAGAATAGGCTGCCGCGGTGATCCGCGGCAGCCTATTCTTCTGTACTGCTGTCGGGCACATGAGGCGAAAACGTAACGGCGGACGTGGTCCAGTAGGTGCGGCCGCGCTCGCTTCGCGCGCACAAAATCACCTCATGTGACCGACGGTAGTACAAGTTTCCAACTACTCTTCTTCCGCGTTGGACTTCTTCTTAGTCTTAGGAGCCGGTTTGGCTTTTGGCTCGTCTTTGGTTTTTTCAGGCGGGGGATTGGCGGCGGCTTTGGCGGCGAGGCGTTCTTTATCTTCGTTCTTCCGTTTCTGAATCTTGTTAAGGAGGATAGCGGCCTTGATCATGAAGTCATCGTGGCGCTCGGTGTATTCATTGAACACCATCATCAGGCGTGCCGCATCGAAGGCAGCAGTGCCGGGCATGATTTGGCGGGCGGCGATGGGGTGTAGCCAGTATTCCAGGTTGTTGGAACGCAGGTAAGACTGATCGGTATGAAAGTCTATAACCGTAGCCAACTTATTAAGGCTGAAGAGGTAGTCGGTTTCCCGGTTCAGGTCTTTCTGAATGTCGATGATGTTGATATAGTCGAAGTTAACGCCGGAGCGTTCGCAGAGGAATATGTCGCGGCGGCCGTCAAAAACGATAAGGTCGTCGAAGCGGTATTTGCGTAGGTTCTTTAGCAGGAAGTTGCGGACGGCCATTTTAGTGGAGCGCAGGTTGCGAAAGGCGTACTGTAATTCTTCTTCTTCCAGGCGGAAGTCTTCTTCGTAGCGGTAGCGGCGATTGGTTTGCATGTTGAGGACTTCACGTACCCGGTGGGTAGTGTGGCCTAGTTCATCGGTTTCAGCGTAAACATCGACGATGTCTACATTTGCCTGATTGATCCAGCTTTCGAGGAAAATTTTGTTAGAGCCTCGCTCAAAGACGAGTAGGGCGATCTCACTGATCGCGTAGAAGTTGGGGTAGCCTCCGTATATATTTCCATACTTCAGTTCTAGAAAGGCAATGTTCTCGTTCACGGTTTAAGGTTGATTTCAGTTTTGTTCCCGGTAATCTTCAGAAAACTTAAAAAAAACGTGGTTGGCTGTCCAGGAATAACCTCACGGGCATCAATCAAGGATGTTATTCGCTTATGGCCTCGTTAATAGTGCAAGGTAGGTATTCGGCTACTAAGTAAAGGTAATAAACCCCGCCAAAGGTTTAGTTTATGGCCATAATTCAGACTTAAAACGACCGTTGCGATAGATTTCCTGTCCGTTGGCGTAGATAATTCCACCGTTTTTCATATCCGCAATCATGTCCCAATGAACGGTGCTCTCATTTTTACCACCGGCTAGGGCGTAACTCTGACCAATGGCCATGTGGACGGTGCCACCGATTTTTTCGTCGAAGAGAATGTTCTTGCTGAACCGGTCGATGGTGTAATTCGTCCCTACGGCAGCTTCGCCAAAACGACGGGTGCCTGGTATTGCGAAGGTTTCATCTAGTACCTCCTGTCCACTTTCGGCCACCCACTTTTTTATTTCACCATCTTTAACGGTTAGTGTGACTCCCTGTACCGTTTTTCCGTTGCGAATGGCCGGGTAGTCGAAGTAGATGTGGCCGTTAGCAGAGTCTTCCTCCGGGCTGGTGTACACTTCGCCGCTGGGCATATTCGTCTGACCATCGGAGTTGATCCAAGTACGGCCGTTGGTGGTGAAGGTGATGTCGGTTCGCTCGTTGACGTAGCGGAAGGTGGTGCAGCTGTTCATATGGTCTACCACAGCTTGTTGGCGCTTGCGCACTTCCAGCCACGCGGCGCGGGGGTCGGGCTGGTCGATCTTGGTCGCTTGAGCTACGAAAGCGGTGTATTCCTCTAGGCTCATTTCAGCCTCTTCCGCGAGAGCTGGGCAGGGGAAAACACAGATGCTGCGCTTTAGGCGTCGGTCGGCTGTCCGCTCGAAATAGGTTTTCATTACAGGCCCCATCGCGACGCGGCTAGCTTCACGTAGGGCTGGTGCCGGCGGTTCTTCGCGTAAACTGAAAGGTGCGCGAATATTGATGTAAGCTTCGAATTCCTCGATGGCCGCTTTGTAAAGGGCCGGAACGTAGGCGAACTGCTCCACGCTTCCGTAGTCACGCATTGCTGCAGCGGAGCCCTCCACGGAGAGACTGTACTCCAGATGGCCACCCACTTTGAGAACTTCTTTTTTGATCTCAGTGATTAGTGGTGCGGCCAGTACGGTAGAACTCACGAAGAGCCGTTCGCCAGCTTGGAGGCTTACGCAGTAATTGACGAGCAAATGGGCGTAGGCGCGTTGTTGTTGTTGGGTCATTGGAGAAGTATCTAGAGGTAGACGGACAGTAACGAGCCTGTGGCGCCTTTTATAGGAGTTATTAGTTAGATTTTAGGGCGTGGGAGGCCCGTCACTGTGGCAAAATTATAACTACTAAGGGTCTCGATATTGGAAATAATTTGGACTACTTTATTTATCGCTTTTTCAAAAACTTAGCCGAGTTAAAACCACGTTGTAAAACTCGTTCATAGCTCTCGGGCATTAGGCGGGAGATTCGATCGATAAAGCGGGCGTCGGAGCCAATGGTGATCCGGTTTTTACCACGTTTTATGCCGCTGATGATGATTTCTGCCGCCTGAGGAGCGGTGGTTTTCGCCATCTTATCGAAGTGGGTCACGAAGCGCTCGTGGGCGGTTTCGTTATTAACCATCGCGTTGCGGGCGATATTTGTTCTGATGCCGCCGGGGTGGACGCAGACTACCTGCAAACCAGTGCCGCGCATTTCAATACGTAGGGTCTCGGTGAAGCCGCGCACGCCAAATTTACTTACGCAGTAAGGTGCCTGGCCGGGGCAGCCCATCAGCCCAAAAACGCTGCTGACGTTTACGAGGCAACCGTCGTTGTGCTCGCGCAGGTGGGGCAGAAACGCCAGAGAGCCGTAGATGACGCCCCAGAGATTTACCTGTAGGATTTTCTCGTAGTCCTCAACCGCTCCGTAAATAGTCGGCGTGATCTGCTGAGTAACACCGGCGTTATTGATCACTACGTCGATGCGGCCAAGTGCCTCGCGGGCGGAGCTGGCGAAGTTTTCAACAGCCTCGCGGTTGCCCACATCAAATGCTTTCATATAGCCCTGGGCGGCTTTGGGCAGCTCGTTCCAGATCGCAGAGAGGCTGTCTTGGTTCCAGTCATTAAGGGCGAGCCTGGCTCCTTCATTAGCGAACTGCCGGGCTAACTCTCTGCCGATGCCGGAACCGGCACCGGTGATGACAACTACTTTATCCTGGAAATTTTGCATGATGTTGCGTAGATTTAACTGCTGCGCGGCTACTGTGTAGTGGGCGCGGCCGCAGGTGCAAGGTAAGGGTAACGGAAATAAGTATTTAACGTTCAGTAATTAGTCTTTAGGCTACTGTACGTGACAGCCTGAAGGCTAAATGACTACTCTTGTATAACCACCGCAGCTGCCGTCTCGTACTTACTGAAATCACTGTAGCCAAAAAGCTTCTTCGCATCTTCCCGACTGAGTTGGATGTCGGGGAATTTATACCCGTTCGGACAAGCATAACGCCCGGAGGCCTGGAGAGTGATCTTCTTATCCGGCTGGTCCGGCAGAAATACTTCGATCTTTTTACGAAAGAAAATGCCTGATTCGCACACGTTTGCGTACCCGCTGGAGGGCTGTATCTCCCGCTCAGGAATGCTTACCTTAACCTCTTGGGCCTGGTAAGTCCAGGGCCCAACACGCTTGTTCCTAAGCTCTCGAAGCTCCCGGGAGACTGGGGATTCGTAGCTAAGCTCTTTAAGTTTCCCAACCAGGTCAGGGTCGGTGAAGTGAAAAAGTTGGTGCTCGAACTTAAGCCAGTTGGTTGCTCCGGCGGCGGAGTATTCCTTGCTAAATATTTTGCCCATCAGCGTTTCGTTGTCGGCCATGTCTTTCTCCAGATTGATGACGAGCTCTGCGCTGCCATACTTCCAACGGATGTCGGTGGTTTTGGCCTCCGTACCGGAGAGGCTCCAACCGGCGGCAAGGCCAGAGAGCAGGCAGACAACGGCGAGCATTATTGTTTTGGTGGTGGACATATTTTGTGGGAGGTCAAAAGGTTCGACATAAAAGTACGTACCTTAAGCTTGGTATTAAATAACTCTGCCCTTCAACCTCCTTTGCACCTGCGGCCGCGCCCTGATAAACGCAAAAACGGGAAACCATCACTAAGGGACGCCGTACCCGTCGTCGCCGTAATACTACTCGAGGCTCAGGTACCCGCAACTCGGCAATGAGCTAAGATGGATTAATTTATTACAAATACCTTTTCCTGAAATCCCGTGGATTCTCATTAGTAACGTTTTTAAAAGTACGGTTGAAATAAGAAAGACTTTCAAATCCTGTTTGATAACAGGCATCACTCACACTCTTTCCAGACATTAAAAGGCGCTTCGATTGACTTATCCGGTACCGGTTTAAAAATTCAATAAACGTATAGCTGCTCGCCTTTTTAAAATACCTACAAAAAGCTTCTTTTGTCATATTGCTAATCGCTGCTACTTCGCTTAGCTTTATTTTTTGATGGTAATTATTATCCACAAAAGCGTAGATACTCCTTAACCGCCCCTGGTCTCTTTCGCTAAATTTATTGCGATAAGGCTGTTCATGGAGTAAATCAACATCTGGAACATCTGCCAGTAGCTGCAAAATTTCAACTATTTGAAGGTACTGATGAAAGGGATCCGCTTTTTCCAGATTGAATATTCTCTCTCCAATTTGCTTTTTAACCTTCCCGTTAAAAGCTAAGCCCTGTTTAGATTTTTCAAAAAGCTGGTTGATTGGAGATAATTCGGGTACGCCATGAAAGTGCTTTTCAATAAATTCTTTCTTGAAATGAACCACTACTTCTCGATAATCTGTCTCGACTCCGTAGTCGAAGTTTAAGTGAGGAATATTCGGACCTATCAAAGCTAAATCACTCCCCTCATAGGTAGAGATGTGTTCTCCTATGTGCCGGGTTCCTGTTGCACCTTCGATGTAGACTAGTTCATACTCAGGATGAAAGTGCCAATAAAATAAATCACTTAGCCGGGGATTAAACATCATGCTAAATGACCTGTCCTGTCTGGTGATGGATTCAAGTTGGATTTTCATTTTTCACAAAAATGAACAAAAAAGTAACCTAAAACCACATGTGTTATCAATATTGTTCAAGTTGTTGCTAATTTTTGTAAAATTTTCGGCGACCTAATCTCCGAACTTTGCAGTGTTATCTAAAACGAGAAAAATCGTCACTCTTCAAAAGAACTAACTGATGCTGGCTAATACGACTCCAAACAATCAACACGAAAACATTCCAGGAAACCCTTCTACCTCAAAAAACAGCGACGTAGCCTTAAGGACAACAGCTACAGCAGATACGCTCAGAGTGCTGACAATAGAGCAGTGGAACTTTTGGAAAGAGTACGGTTACGTGGTGATTAAAAACGCAGTTCCCCGGGAACAAGCAGAACGAACGGCTAACTTCCTTTGGGAATTTGAAGAAAAAGATGCTGGTAATAAGGAGACGTGGTACACGCCCCCTCGTGCTAAAATGGAAATGAAAGAACTGGTCGGAACGGGTATGGTGGAAGTCTACAACAACCAACACCTTTGGAATAACCGGCAGATGGAAAAAGTATATGATGCCTTTGTAGATATTTGGGGGACTGAAGAATTATGGGTGACGATTGACCGGGCCAACTTAAACTTCCCTAGTATCCGTTCAAAAAGTAATGGGTTTAATTGTCCTGATAAGCCTCGGCGACACATTGGGCGAGTGATGGCATAAGTAATTGTCCGCTGAGTCTGTCTTTGATATAGCTCATCGCATTGACACCAAGTTTTGCAGCCGTTTCAACGATGGTCATATACGCATCCCTCACCTTGGTGCCTTTTTCTGACCAAGTATGTAAAGAAATATCTCGTTTACGAACGGCGTTGTTGCACGAACCCACAAGTTTGAACACGTTATTTGGGGTTTAACAAGATGGGCTGGCGCCCGTATCTTTGGTTTACTACGACAAAAGATCAAACAACCAGCCCATGTTATCAAAGATAA
>Ga0306864_1000226_pt1 | contig 27139 bp, 8 predicted proteins | sample AntRauTorckE5430_FD_190448 | JGI IMG/M metagenome (GOLD analysis project Ga0306864, IMG submission 190448) | Saline lake microbial communities from Rauer Islands, Antarctica - Metagenome Torckler E5 #430 (v2) (version 2) | ecosystem: Environmental > Aquatic > Non-marine Saline and Alkaline >...
ATTGATGTGGCGAGGGTTCCAACCTTCGTAGGGTGAGTCATAGTCCTGTTTGTGTGAGAACTACAAGATAACTACTCACCCGATTTTAGCTACTTTTTGACCCAATCTGCAACGGACCATTGTTAGCGCAAGCTTTACCCAAAACCTTCATGCAACAACGCCAATATATACTAGCTTTTTAATAGACCTTACTGGTTTAAATTTTAGAAAACAATAAAATTAAGTCAATAAAATAAAACCGATAAAATACTAACCCATCTACTCGAAGGTGGCGGCGCTACCCTGGCCGCTCGCGGCCTATCGTTCGCCTGGATGCAATGGGTGGCAGCTGGAGGAAGTAAAGAAGGAAATTCTACAGTATGATAAGGAGCTGAAGGAAAAGATCTGGATGCTAACCTCCTAAGACGCGACCGGGGCCGACGTGGCCAGGATAACGGCTCCCGTCGAAATTACTTTGCGCCAGGCTCGAATCCTTTATAACAGGAGGTTCTATGGAACGAGTAATCAGAGCGTAGCGAATCGCTGGTCTGACCTCTGGCTCCTAATTTCTGACCTCTAATTTCTGCCCTCCAAGCCCAGAGTCGTTACGCATCAGAAAAACAATAGTACTTTGGGGTGAATCTCAAAGCATACCTCAATGGCCTACGGCTATGGAGCCTATCCGCGGGCACAGCGGCTAGGACTCACTTTTTTGTTGTTTGCCCTTCTTTTAATCTGCCTTGTGGTGGTTCGTATCGGTGGTTCAGAACGGACGCCCTCTGACGTACTGATGGCGGAAGTGGGAAGTTTACGTACTGCTATTTTAGCGGAGGAGCGACGCAATTTTCGTCCGCCGCCAAAGGAGTTTACTTTTGATCCGAATACGGTGACTGCGGAGGGCCTCCAGCTGCTGGGGCTTAGTAGCAAGCAGGCCGCCGGCTGGCTAAAGTTCCGTGGTGCCCGAACGAATGCTTTCCGGCGGGCGGAAGACATCGGCAAACTGTACGTATTGAGTGAGGACGACAAGGCGCGCCTGATTCCGCTGGCCAGGGTTTCCGTTTCGGTGTGGAATAATAAGGCCCGCAGGCAGGTGCAAAGTTTTGCTTTTGATCCCAACACCGTCTCTGCACAAGACCTGGGACGACTGGGGCTGAGTGTCAAGCAAGCAGCCGCCTTCATCAATTACCGGAGTAGGGCAAAGTACGGCAGGGCATTCCGTAAGCCGGAGGATATTCGTCGGCTAAAGACGATGAGCGACGAGCAAAAGAACCACCTTATTGCACTGGCCACCATCCCTCCAGAAGAAGAAAAAGTAAAGCCGCCGGCGCAGCGTTTTGCCTTTGACCCCAACACTATTTCAATGGATAGTTTTCAGCTACTGGGCTTCCCGGAGTGGCAGGCTAAATCACTGATGCGGTACCGGGGTGATCGGGCCATCACCTTTCGGCGACCAACCGATCTGCGGCGGGTTGGAGCGCTGGATTCTTCCCTGCTGGAAGACGTATTGGAACTGGTTCGCATTGCTCCTTCAACTTCCACTGCACCTGCGGCCTCGCCTGAAACTTATTCTTACCAACCAAAATTACCACCTCCCCCACCCGCTTCGTTCGACATCAATGCATCCGATACCACCGCCTGGAGGTCCCTCCCTGGCGTCGGTGCCTACCGCGCTAAACGCATCGTTCGTTTTCGCGACGCACTGGGTGGGTTCTCTTCCATTAAACAGCTGTCTGAAACCCGTGGCCTTCCCGATTCTACCTTCCAGGCGATCAAACAATACCTAGCGCCTGGTAAGATATACCGGCCGCTGGCCATCAACCGCGCCAGGTATGAAGAGCTGAAAAACCATCCTTACATCAGCAGGAACCTCGCCAACTCCATCGTGAAGAACCGGGAAAAATTCGGTCGTTTCAATGGGCCGGAAGATCTTTCTCGGCTACGGCTGATTAATGATAAGAACAAGCCACAGATTTTGCCCTATTTGAGTTTTGAGTAGGGCAACCGGAACTGAATGTGAGGCGTTAGGGCTACGGATGTCGGGCTGACATGCTAGGGGGCGCCGTATATAACTTACGCCTTTTGACCGCCTTCAACGTGCGGCAACGACTACATTACTACAGAACTATATTACTATCCCATGTCCAACCTTTTCTCCTTAATCGGCAATACGCCCCTCGTCGACCTTTCCGACCTTTCCGACAACCCCGCCGTCCAAATCTTCGGCAAACTGGAGGGCCAAAACCCCGGTGGGAGCGTGAAGGACCGCGCGGCCCTGAGCATGATCCTCGGTGCCTGGGAGCGCGGTGACCTTGATGGAAAATCCATCGTGGAAGCCACCAGCGGCAACACCGGAATTGCCATGGCCATGATCGCCGCAAAACTTCACATTCCAATTACCCTCGTGATGCCGGAAAACGCTACCCCCGAACGCATAGGGACCATGCGCGCCTACGGTGCTGAAGTCATCCTGACCCCCGCTGAAAAGACCATAGAATACAGCCGTGAATTGGCGCAACGGATGGAGGACTCCGGCGAAGGCTACGTACAGCTAAACCAGTTCAGTAACGACGACAACTGGAAGGCCCACTACCGCACCACCGGCCCCGAAATATGGAAAGATACCGACGGAGAAATCACCCACTTCGTCTCCAGCATGGGCACTACCGGAACCATCACCGGAACCGGTCGCTACCTGCGCGAACAATCAGACAGTGTACAAATTATCGGTGTTCAGCCAACCGATGGCAGCAAAATTCCCGGTATCCGTCGCTGGAGCCCTGCCTTTCTACCGAAGATTTACGACGCTTCCGTCGTCCATCGGAAGATCGACGTGAGCCAGGATGAAGCAATAAAAACAATGCGAATACTGGCCCGGGAAGCCGGCGTCTTCGCCGGAATGTCTTCCGGAGGCTCCACCGCCGCCGCGCTCCGCCTGGCCGAAGAGCTGGAGGAAGGATTAATTGTGTGCATTATTTGTGACCGGGGGGATCGGTATCTGAGTAGTGGAGCTTATTAAGGTGCTGTACTACCGTCGGTCGCCTGAAGTGATTTTGTGCGCGCGAAGCGAGCACGGCCCTTCTCAAGCGAGGCCAGTAGGGGCGATCCCTTGCGGTCGCCCCTACTGGGCCACGTTTGCCACTACGTTTTCTCCTCCTGTGCCCGACAGTAGTATAGCAACGATACTACCCTTGGGAACACGAGGTGAAAACGCTTACCAGTAAGGGCGACCGTAAAGAATCGCCGGGACGGGAAACCGCTAGGGATCGCCGGTACGGGAAACCGCAAAAAATCACCGGGACGGAAACCCGCCAGGGATCGCCAGTACGGGAAACCGCAAAAATCGCCGGGACGGGAACCCGCAAAAAATTGCCGGTACGGGAAACCGCAAAAAATAAACCGTACGAGAAACCGCAAAAAATCACCGGGACGAGAAACCGCGAAGGGTCGCTGGTACGGGAAACCGTAAAGAATCACCGGGACGGAAACCCGCCAGGGATCGCTAGTACGGGAAACCGCAAAAATCGCCAGTGCGGGCGACCGCAAAAGGTCGCTGGTACGGGAAACCACAAAAAATCGCCGGTACGAGAAACCGCAAAAGATCACCGGTACGAGAAACCGCAAAAGATCACCAGTACGAGAACCCGTAAAGAATCACCGGGGCAGAAAACCGCAAAAAATCGCCGGTACGGAAAACCGCAAGAGGTCGCCGGTACGGAAAACCGCAAAAAAATCGCCAGTGCGAGCAACCGTAAAGAATCGTCGGTACGGGAAACCGCAAAAGGTCACCAGTACGGAAGACCGCAAAAAATCGCTAGTACGGGAAACCACAAAAAATCGTCGGTACGAGAAACCGCAAAAAATCACCAGTACGAGAACCCGTAAAGAATCGTCGGTACGGGAAACCGCAAAAATCACCAGTACGGGAGACCGCAAAAAATCGCCGGTACGGGTGACCGGTGGGAAGGCCGTATTTGCTGGCGCGAACACATTTTCACCTCAAGTGGCCAAAGTAGTGTGGCAAAAAATCCGTAAGTTGTTGAACTGATGTTCCTAAGGGGCAGGAGGTTACCTGACGTCACAGGCCCAGCGTATTTCATCACAGGCCCAGCGCGTTTCAGCCCTTTTAGTTGGTGGCGCTGCTCGTTGAAGCCACCTTTAAGCTAAGGCTATCGACCATCCTAGCCATCCTTTTTCCTTCACCCTTGAGTTAACACGAATATGAAAGTTATTATTTTCGCGTTTTCAGGTCTTTTATGCTGTCTTCCCAACCTACGGGGGCAGGATATTGAGAGCATCATAGACAACGTCAGTAACTTAAAGGACCAACCCCTGACCATCACCGGAGGTATCCGCCTGGGTGCAAATTTCTACGATGCGAGCGGGATTGACCCGCGCCGGGATGCTTTCCAGTGGAATGCAAGGGCAAATCTCACCCTCGGCTTCCTCGGTATTTCTGCACCCTTCAGTTTTGCTTTTTCGGATGCCAACGAAAACTTCCGGCTCCCAGCTTACACCTTTGCGGGCATTAGCCCTACTTACAAATGGATAACGGCCCACGCTGGAGATCGATCTTTGTCCTTGTCGAGGTACACAATGGATGGTGTCAGTTTTCGGGGAGGAGGGCTTGAACTTAAGCCTGGAAAATTACGCTTTGCGGCATTTTACGGAGCACTTAACCGTGCGTTGGTCAATGATCTCAACGCGGTAGGCAACCTCAACGGCTTCTACGAAAGAACGGGCTGGGGCGGAAAGATCGGTTACGAAACGAAGAAGGGTTCCGTCAACCTGGTCCTATTCTCAGCTACGGACGACGAACAGAACAATCCCTTCACCGGCGAAAACCGCCTGGTGACTCCGCTGGACAATAAGGTTATCAGTCTTAACGGACGGAAAATAATTAGTAAGCGGCTAACGCTAAGCGCGGAGGCAGCTCACTCCATCACCAACCAGGATAAAACGGCACCGGAGCTTACGGATGGCGAGAAAGACGTAGGCAACCAATTACTCGGACTTTTCAACCCCAACCAGAGTTTCGTGACCGGCCAGGCCTACCGGATCGATGGCTATTATAACCTCGACAAGATGGGCTTACGGGCCGGTTACGAGCGCGTTACCCGGGGCTTCCGCACGCTGGGCGCACTGTTCTTCAACAACGATACGGAACGGGTCACCGCCGGCGCTAACCGTTCGTTCATGGAGGGTAAGCTTTCTTTGGCTGCCAACGGAGGCCTGGAACGCACCAACCTCGACGCCGAAGAGGGAGAAACCACCAGCCGCGTCATCGCCTCCATTTCAGCAAATTACCGCCCTACCGATACCTGGCTTTTCAATACTGCCTACAGCAACTTCCGCAACGATACGAAATTACGGGGACGGGCGGACATCGCCAACCCCGTAGATTCCATCTTCCTGGCCCAGGTTACCCAGTCCATCAACGGTATGATCTTACGACAGGTGGGCAGTAAAGAACGCCCCGCATCCGTCAGCCTGGTGGCCAACCACCAGCGGGCCAACAATGTGATCAATGATGAGGTATCTGCGGACAGCCAAACGCGCTTTACCAACCTCGCGCTCAACTACTCCGCAGGAAACCCTGCTGACGGATTTCAGTACAACGCTGGCATTTCGACCAACTTCACGATGCTCGGAGATTTTACCACCCGTGCGTTGTCTCCAGCGCTCAGCCTTGCCAAGTCCTTCGCAAACAATGCCCTGACAACGCAATTGCGCACGGCGCTAAGCTTCGTCACCTCACCTGATGCCCCCGAACGAGACAACAACATCCTTAACCTTAGCCTCGGGGCAAATTATAAGCTTAAGAACGGTCATTCGCTCAACCTCAGCGCCGTACACCTTAACCGATTTGGGGCCGAGGAAGCGCGCCGCAACTTCTCCGAATTATACGGCACACTGGGCTACGGCTACCGCTTTGGTGGCAGACTTGGTGGGAGACGGAGTACGCCTAACGCTGCTTCCGTGAATTAGCGAGGATTCCTTCCCTTCCTCCCTCTTCCTTTCCTTTCTCCTTTCCTTCCAAAGCAAGCAGTATGAAACGCTTCTTATTACTCTTTCTGATTTTAGCCGGATTCGGAGTACGGGCACAGACCGACGCTCCACCGGTGACAGCGGCCGTACAGACACTGCCTCCATTTACTCCAAACCTGAGTGATTGGAGTGACCCTCTGAATAATAAGATTGGGATCACCTTATTGCTCAACGACCGGGCGCAACCCGGCTACCAGGTTCAACTCAGGCTAACCATTGAAGGCCAGGGCGTACGGCTAACCACCAGTCCTGACTGGGCACCAACACCGATCTCGCTATCCTATGGTATCCCCACCCAACTTACGGGCATAGACCTCTTAGCGTACTTTAACCTCGATCACCTAAACTTCAGTGGCATCAGCCGACAACAGTACTTGGCCCAGGGTGGGTTACCCGAAGGAACCTATTCCATCTGCGTTGAGGCCCTGGACATTATCCGTACCGACGAAGGGTCGGCTTCGCTAAGTGCCTGTTCTTTCGTTCAGGCCCGGTTACTCGATCCACCAGTTATTCTATCTCCAATTGGTTTACAAACACCCATCAGCCCGCAGCTGCTTTTAGTCCAGTGGCAGGCCCGGCACACCGCCAGTTTCATGACGGACTACACCCTGGAAATTTACCAGGAAGACCCGGGGATGACACCCGAACAGGTTTTTGCCCTTCAGCAACCTTATGTGGAGACACAGCTGTCTGGTATGACCAGTACCATCATTGACGCTGCCTTCCCAATCCTCCAACAAGGCGTGCGCTATTTCGCCCCCGTTCGGGCCGAAGACCCGATGGGCGCCTCCGTATTCAAGAACGGTGGCTACAGCGAACTGGCATTTTTCACCTACGGCTCCAATTGCCCGCCTCCTCAGGGCTTGACGGTCGACGTACAAAGCCACGACCGCGCCAGGGTTAATTGGAATTTCCGGCCCGGCTCCGCCAGCTACATCGTTCGCTACCGCGAACAGAACGAGGAGGCTAGCTGGTATGAAGATGGAGCACTACTGAATTACCTGCAGCTCGAAGACCTGCAAGATTCGATAACCTACGAAGTACAGATCCAATCCGTTTGTGGGAATACACCAGGAGAATTCGGGGCAGTATTCGAATTTACAACCCCCATAATACCCTTTGACCTTGAAAACTTAGATTGTGGAGATGACATTGAGGACATTGCCCCTCCGGCGAATAACGAACCCATCGAGACCCTGAGCTACGCCTCTAAGGTGCAGGTCGGTCAGTTTGAAATGAAGGTGACCATCGCCAACGCTAACGACGACGGTAGTTGGAGTGGCGCGGGCCAAATCTACGTGCCCTGGATTGGGCAGCGGCTTAACTGTACTTTTGACAGCCTCGGCATCAACGACGAAGGCATCGTCTTTGATGGTGAGGTAGTTGCCATCGATGACGGACTGGAATCCGTTGACGGATTCCTCACCGAAGACGACATTGCTGAAATGATGGACACCGCAACCATTAATTTTTGTGGCGAACAAATTGCCATCGGGAGCGATGAAGAGGAAAACGACGACGAAGAAGAAGAAGAAGAAGAAGAAGAAGAAGAAGAAACGCCCCCCACCTTCGAAGAACTTCGGGCGGGAGCTGGAGGTACCAACCTTCCTTTTGTCCAGGGGCAGGGAACAGAACGCATGGCCCTCTATAATATGGTCTTTACCGCAACCGCCGCAACGCTGGATGCTTACTCCTCCGCCCGCATCCCGATGGGCGACCGCTTTGTCGCTTTCGGAGCCGAAGGGGTAGGCTTTCAGCTCGGTGGTTTACAGGGCGAAAGCCAAATGGAATTGCTAACCGACATTGTCTTTGACTGGAACGGGAAAATGCGTTTTTCCATTGTAGGACAGGGCGATAGTTACATCGCCTTTGACTGTGGGGGAATAACGGAAATTGGCCTCCAGGCCAACATCGACTTTTGTCGGGAACTGATGATCCCCGTAGATCCCAATACAAAGGCGCCCATCGACACCGGTTACGCCTCCGCTACCTTTACCGGCGTGGCAACCAGCTGGAGTCAATTTACCGGCGAAGTTGACATTGCCCCCTTTGAATCGCCTAAGTTGCCTGACTGGACTTTTCTGATAGAGGATGCCGTGCTGGATTTTTCCGACGACTCTACCCCCGAATCAGTCACCTTCCCTGAAGATTATGCACACCCGGATGTAGACGCCGCGGGGGAAGACGGATCGGCAAGCCCTGCCTGGACCGGATTCTACCTCGGCCGGGCCCGCGTGTCCATCCCCGAGCGATTTGTCGGTGGGGCCGACCGCGACAGTACCCAGGCACCAGCAATTGGCGTCTCCGGCCTCCTCATCGACGGCACCGGCTTCAGCGGTAGCATCTTCGGTGAAAACATCCTAACCCTGGAAAACGGACGGGCGGGCTCCTGGGCAATGTCTCTGGATAGTATTGCGATTACCTTTATGCACGACCAGTTTGAAAGCACCAACCTGAGCGGAGAGCTGGAAGTTCCTTCCTTCGACGAACCGCTGCTCTATAATTGCCACATCCAGCCCGGTGGCCTATACGCTTTCTCCATTGCGCTTCAGGACACGGTAACCATGAGTGCCATGGTGGCTGATTTCAGCCTCTACGAAAATACACGGATCGGGATCGAGTACGACGAAGAAGAAGAGGCTTTTAATGCCTACGCCGTGCTCTACGGCCACGCCTCCTTCTCGCCCATAATTGGGGGAGGCAGCTCCTCCTCCGGAGGTCGTTCCGGAGGCGGTTCAGCCCAAAACAATAACAATAGTGGTGGTGGTGGTGGACAACGTCTTACCCTCGCGGAAATCGACTTTGAAGACTTCCACATCAGCTCTCAGGCCCCCTACATCATCAACATCGGCTCCTGGTCACTCTCGGCCAACACCAACGAGGGCCAGCCCGTTTTAGCGGGCTTCCCCCTCCAGCTTAATGAGGTGAGCATGGTCCACGATACCGCCGAACAGCAGGTAGCCTTTGGTCTTGCCATGACGCTGAATTTAGTGGCGGAAAGTGACCAGGGCTTCGGCGCCTACGGCCGCGCCTTCATCATCTGTGATGTAACCGTTGATACGGTTACCATGACACAAAACTGGGAATTCAACCGGGTAAGGGTGGACAAGTTAGCGCTTGACTACGTCGGCGCTGGTTTCAAATTTAACGGGTACATAGAACTTTTTGAAGAAGACAAAACCTACGGCAGTGGTTACAGCGGTGGTATTCAGGCAGGCTTCACCCCCGGAATTTCGGTGGGTGCCGCCGTGCTGTTCGGTAAGGTGGATGGCTACCGCTATTTCTTTGCCGATGCCTTACTCGCCATCGACCCTGGTGTTACGATCGGGACAACGGGGATGGCCATTTATGGTTTTGGTGGTGGCGTAAGCTATCACATGGCACGGGAAGGATTTGCCAACCTGGTTTTACCCCCCTCCGCAGCAACAGAAGCGGCGGAGGAGGAAGAGGGCGCGGACGCAGGTGCAGAGAATGTTGGAGGAGCAGGCCAGGACACATCACTCGAAGAAGCGCTGACAACTGGAGACCCCGCAGCCAACTTCCCACCAGCAGTACCGCTACCAGGAGAACTGGGCGTATCGCTTTCGGGCGTAAGCTATGTCCCGGACGACGAGGTTAACATCGGCATAAAAGCCATGATCGCCTTCGGTAGCATCAATCGGGAAGTCTTCAATGGTGACATCACCCTGGAGGTCATCTTTAATACGGACGGCGGTATGAACTACATCGGATTGATGGGCAACGCCAACTTCGTCACGCCCCCACCCACAGTAGCGGATCTGGACCCCGAGGCTTCTTTCTCTGCTTACGTTGACATGGGCTACGACTTTGAAAACGAGTCGTTTAGTGCCTACCTGCGGGCAAAAGCTTACCTCGCCGAAGGGCTGATCACCGGGGCTTACGCCGACTACGTTGCTGGCGACGGAGCCATTTATGCCGATGCCGACGACTGGTACATCTACATCGGCACGCCAGATATACCGATCAAGATGAGCTATGACCTGAGTGCGCTGGCCAATATCGGAGGAGACGACGCTTCCGCTTCACCACCACCCGCCAGCGGCAATCCACATGACGGTAATGACTCAGACGATCTGAGTAATCCGCTGGGCGAAATCGGTGCCGTCGGCCTACTCCTCCACGGCTACCTCGACGCCGGCACCATTCTCCCCCCATTCCCTGACCCGCCGCAAGTGGTCATGAATATGATTTCAGCCCCGGCCTCCGGTTTCGACCAAACTTCCCGGGATGATCCGTCCCTGGCTAGCGCGAAAAATCTGCTCTTCGGTGCCGGATTTGACGTAACCATGCCCGAACTCCGGTTCATGAGCTTCTACGCCTACATGAATGCTGGTTTAGGCTTTGACATGCTGCTGCGCAACTACGGCACCGACGCCGTCTGCACCAACCTTGCCCCCAGCCCCAGCCCCATCGGTATGAACGGCTGGTACGCTACCGGTCAGTTTTACGGCTACCTCGAAGCAGGGGTCGGTATTAAAGTCGACATCTTCGGCTTCGGTGGCAGCTACCCCATCTTCGACGTGGGTGTTGCCGCGCTCCTTCAGGCAAGGATGCCCAACCCCATATGGATGAAGGGGCAGCTCGGTGGCCAGTACAGCATCCTCGGCGGTATGGTTAGGGGCAACTGTGAGTTTGAGTTTGAAGCAGGCACCGCCTGTGACATCGGCAGCTCCGGGAGGCTGGCCGAGATCTCCATCATCGAAAGCTTAACCCCCAGCGACCAAGCCACTGACGTCAACGTTTTCACCAAGCCACAAGCTTTGTTCAATTTCGCCATCAACCAGGTATTGGTGCTCCAGGACGATGATGAAAATTTCGTCAACCTGAAGCCGACGCTGCGGGAATTCACCGTTACTGACGTGACGACCTCCACCACCGTCCCCGGTGAATTGCAGTGGAACCAGGCTATGAACGTCGCCGCCTTCCGCCCCGATGATATTCTCGGCGGTAACCGCGATGTCTCCGTCACCGTCACCATCGATGTACTGAAACGGGTAAACGGAAATTGGATTCCGCTGGTCATTGATGGAGAAACGATCATCAACACCGAAACCATCACCTTCACTACCGGCCCGGCACCAGACCACATCGTGGAAGAAAACGTCCGCTACGCCTACCCGATCAACCGCCAATTGAATTTCCACCGCAACGAAGCGGGAGCAGGATTCATCAAGCTCAATCAGGGACAGGACTATCTTTTCCTCGGGCAACCAAACTGTACGCTGGACACCGCCAGCTGGACCCAACGGATTCGCTTCCAACAGGGTGGCAACCCAGTTTCGACTGCGCCCTTCAGCTACAACGGCAACGACAATCAACTCAATTTTGCCATCCCCAGCGGACAGATGCAGGACGGTAAGGTTAGCTACTTAGATATTTTAAACGTGCCCGTAGGGCAGGACTTTGCGGTGGACGCCAACCTGACCGCAGTGGAAAGAGACCTGGCCGACAACCTCCCCGACGGAGCCTCCGCCGATAACGCCACGACGGTACTACTCAGTACCCGGGAAGCAGCCAGCACCCTGAATAGCTTAAAGGAAAAATCACTTTACCGCCTTGATTTCCGGACGAGTGATTATGCGACTTTCTCCGCCAAAGCAGCTGCGATGGCCAGCCAGTACAACTTCCTCTCCCCACAGGCACTGACGATCCCCACGGATACCATCATCAATGATGACGGCAGCATCTTTACCGGGCCTTACCTCAGTATCGACGACTTCGGTAAGGTTGTACTGCCAACGGAACGGATGGATGTTTTCGACCTGGAAGGAGAACAACTGGGAGCAAAAGACATCGGCCCGCTGGTACGCGGAGAAGCTAATCTGGGGGTTACGGCCAACAACTGGTACAACACCCACCCGAAACCTAATATGTATGACCGTTTCCCTCACCCAGCCACAGGGATTGACCTGCTCTGGCGGGAAAAGGAAAGCTTAGGCCATCCACCTACACGGGCTATTGACGTGCGGCAGCAATCGGGCTTACCGCTGACCAGGCTTACGGACTTTTCCGTTTCCTCAGGAATCGTAGGTGGAAGCCCTGAAGACATCCAGCTGAACTACCATGCGCCTTACGTGATGTATAAAGACTTTATCGATTATTGGAATCTGGTGGGTAATTACGCCACCAACAACCCATTGCCCCCGGACCTACAAAGTTTCTACAACTGGAACTTCATTTACCCCGGCTATGGCAACTATGAAGTACGCCTTCAGTACTTCCTCCCCGGTCAGACGACACCCAACTCTTCCTTTACTACTCAATTGCCCTATGATGTCCTTCAACTTAAGAAATAAGTCTTACCCTAAGGCTGGAGGTCTGGTGCTCGTCCTTACCCTGCTCCTTTACCTTTACCCCTGCACCGGCGTCCGCGCCCAAACGCCAGTAATTGACGACACGGAAAGTGCCGAAGACGGTCTGCAGATGATCGCCAGGTCCTTTACCGACAGCGTACGTCTGCGCTGGGCCCCGACGAACTACCGGATGTGGGCGAAGGTTAGGAACGCCGGCCTGCACGTGGAACGCAATACGCTGACGCGCAACGGGGAGATGCTGCCGCTCGCCGAACGCCAGCAAATTTCCCGGCTGACAAGCAGCCCGATCACCCCGAAACCAGAGCCTTATTTTGGCGCCAGGGCCGCCGAGAATCGCTACGTGGCCATCGGTGGGCAAGCGCTTTATGGCGAAAGCTTTGAACCGGGAAGCAGCGCCGGCGACGATGCCTCTTACGGCGGCATCCTCAATAAAGCACGCGAGCAAAGCAATCGCTTCAGCTTCGGTCTTTTTGCCGCCGACCAGAGCTGGGAAGCCGCCGCTATGATGGGGCTGGCCTTTACGGACAGCACTGCCCAGCGCAACGAAGTGTACCTCTACCGGCTGGTGCCCAGTACGCCAATCCCTGGCTACGACCCCCAACGGAGTGGTTTTCTCACGGTTGTAGTTAACGATAATGCACCGCCGCCAACGGTTAAAAGGCTCAGCGCTGAGTTCACCGACCGGCAGGCCGTCCTCAGTTGGGACCTGGAAGTAGCTTCTTCTTTCTATTCTAGTTACAATATTCTCCGGTCGGAGGATGGTATCAGCTTCGAAAAGGTGAACAAGGAAGACCTTCCGTTCGTCCCTTTGGTCAAGCCCGGACAGGGGAATAAAGCGTTCTTCCAGGACAGCTTACCGGAGAATAACCAGCCCTACTTTTATGCAGTAGTTGGCCAAACGCCCTTTGGCATCCTGGGCGAAATGTCGGAGATGATACAGGGAATGGGCCTGGACCCAAAGCCGACCGCCAGCCCTTCCGTGACCGGTGTTTTCCCGCTGCAAGACGGTGGCTTCAGCATCGGCTGGAATTTCCCAGAAAGCGAAGCCATCAACGGTTTCAAGATTGAGCGGGCCCGTAAAAACGCTGGTCCTTACAAGGAGATCAGCGTGCTACTCGGGGCCGAAATCAGGGCCTTTACCGACCCCGCGCCAATGCCCAGCAATTACTATAAAGTGACGGTCTTCGATCAGTACGACCGCACCCTTTCCAGCTACGCCGTGCTCGCGCAGCCCAACGACGAAGAGCCCCCGGCCGTCCCCTCCGGACTGCGCGGGCTGATCCTGAAAGACGGCCGGATGATCATCAGCTGGGACGACAACCCCGAAGAAGACCTGCTCGGTTACCGGATCTGGCTCAGTAATCAACCCGACGCAGAGTACAGCCTGGCCACGGGTGCACCCATCGAAGAAAACTACTTCGTGGGCAAAACAACCCTCAAAACGCTGAGCCGCAAGCTCTACGCCAAGGTCCTTTCCCTGGACTTCCGCCACAACACCTCCGACTTGTCTGACTACATCGAATTGTTGCGGCCCGACACGGTACCGCCCGCACCGCCGCTGATGAAGAATGTCCGCGCCAACCGGGACAGCCTGATCGTGAGTTGGGCCTTTAGCCGCAGTATCGACGTAGAAAACCAGGTACTGCAACGGCGCCCGCTGGGCGCAGCGGATGCTGACTGGGCCACGCTGACCACCTTCTCCCCTCCCCTGGCGGCCACCACCGGAGAACACGCCGACACTGAATTGGCCAGGGGAGACGAGTTTGAATACCGGATGGTAGCTACCGACTTTTCGGGCCTGCAATCGACCTCCAAAACGATGCGGGGAAACATCATCGACGACTTTATCCGCAAGCAGGTGGAAGGCGTTAGCGCCTCCGCAGATCGGCGGGAGAAAACCATCAACCTGCGCTGGAATTACGACCCAGAAAAGGACAACCTCAAATACTTCGAAGTATGGCGGGCGCTGCCGGGTAAAAACCCGGTATCCATTGCTCGGGTAACAAAACCAGCAGTAGCCAAAGGCCGTAAAAAGCCTGCTTTTCGCTTCGTCGATGAAGGCCCGCTGAAGATGAATACTACCTACCAGTACCACATTAAAGCCGTTTATGCCGACGGTGGAGAATCCCCCCTTTCCGCCGCCGTTGAGGTGCGCTACTAACGAAAGACCGCCGCTCTTCCTTCCCTAAACTTTTGCTCTTATGCCTAATGCTACTTTCTATTTTCGCATTATCCTTGCCTGTTGTTTTCTGTTAGGGGGGCAATACCTCGGCGCGCAAAGTATCCAGCTACAGGCGGAGATTACGCAGTTTCGTTCCAATTACACAGAGGCCGATTATCTTGGTCCCGACATCACGTGGAAGTGGACTGGTGCTGTATCCGTAGATGGTATATCACGTGCGTTAACCCCAGGCTGCCTGTTTAAAGACGATCTACCGTATGCCCCACAAACCTTTAATGAAACCAGGAGCCTGATTAACGAAGTATTCGCTCTTCCATCCGCAAACGGTACCCAGGGCGCACTGGATTTAGACGAAGACATCATTTTTACGATCAACCTCAAAAATTGGGAAGACGACCGGGGTAGCAGCTGTGATTACGACACGAATGGTGATGCATTACAAAACGATGATGATGGCTACCGGGCGCTGAACTGGACTTACGCCATCACTTTGGCTGATGCGGGAACATGGCAAACTTTTCCGTTCGAGCAGGGGGTACATGGCTACGGCTATACTATTCGTTTCCGCTACGATCTTGTCGACCCAATTTCCAGCCTGACCTCCAATGTTGCTAACGTTATTTGTGACCAGTCAACCGTCAGGTTAACGGCCAACCGCAACGCTGGCTTTACCGGAGGCAGGTACTTGTTCCAGAGGAAATTCAATGGTTCCGGTGGCTGGTTTAGCGTTAGTAGGTTCCAGTCCCAAAACTACATTGATGTACCGGCTGGCAACCTGACAAATTCAAGCTATCGGGTAAGTTCTCCTTCGGGATTGAGCCTGGGCGACTTTGATATTCACAAAGAATTCAACCCCTCAGGAATTACTATTGTCCCTTCTTTTGCTGGCTTCATACCTTTGACAACACAAGGAGCTTGCGTGGGTAGTACCGAGGGCTCCATAACCTATACGGGACGGGAACTGGGAGCTGGCGTAAGGGTAAGGCTCTCGCTCGATCGACGCAATAGCGGAGGCACTTATGGAACCGCTGCACCTCCGGTTGAAGTGGATGACGTCGCTCCCTATACTTTTACCGGCCTGACGAGTGGAATCTACAGAATCAATGCCACGGCATTGGCTCCTGGAGATGGAGGGGATATCGCAAACTGTACCTCTTCCCAGTCCAATATTTCTATTCCGGTAGTACCACAGCCCTTGATAATCTCAGCCGTGGCTAACTCACCGTCCTGCAACTCTACAGGCGCTGTGTTCGTCAGCGTCAACTCTAATGGATCAGGTAACCTACAGTTTTTCCTGAAAGATGCAGTGTCCGATGCGACGGTACAGCAGTCGGGTGGTTTTTTCCCCGCCAGCTCCTTTTCTTTTTCAGGGGTTAATCCTGGCACCTACGTGGTAAGTATAGAGGCAACCAACGGCTGTTTCAACACCTCCTTACCCTTAACGGTCGGTGACGTTCCGGGGCCGGCCAGTGGCACGGTAAGCGTTTTAAGTCAGGAAGCTTCCTTCGACATCGCCTGTACGGGAGGCACCGTCCCCGTTCGAGTAACGGCCCCCACTGGTGAGGGCAGCTATCGGGTACAGCGTATCCCCGGCTATGAAGTCCTTACTCTGAGCCCGGGGGCTTCCGGTTTTTTCAGTTCTCAGGCCGGCACGTTCACTTACGTTTTTACCCGTTTAAATTCTGGCTGTGTGGCCCTTTTAAACCGTACCATTACGGAGAACCCCACTCCGGTATCCGTAGCCATCAGCGACCCGGTAGCACCAACGGCTTGTATGACAACAGCCGGATCATTAACGGCGACGATGGCTAACGGAACTGGTCCTTATACTTTCCAAATAACGCCCGGCCCGGTAGCCATCACCCAGGCCGACCCCGTTTACATTTTCCCGATGCTTACGGGGGGGAACTATACCATCAACGTTTCCGATAGCCGTGGCTGTACGGCTCAATCGTCGACATTTCTAGCCCCTCCAACGGGTATTTCAATAGGGTCAACGCTTGTAGATGTTACCTGTAACGGAGGTAATGATGGCCGCATTACGTTATCCGGATCCGGTGGCACCTCACCACTGGAATACAAGATTATAGAAGTAAACAACACTTACGGCACCCAAACAGTATTCCCAGGCTTGAGCGCAGGAACGTACACCGCCGCCGTCCGGGACGCGGATAGCTGTGAAGAAATGCGCGACATTATTGTCTCGGAACCGGACCAGCTGGTCATCACTATGCTGACCAGCGACTCCATTTTTTGCCGAGGTAACCAGACCTACCTCCGCGCAACCGTTACCGGCCGGGAGTTCTGTGATGACACTATGGATGGTGCGCCGGGAGCGCTAGGTTTCCTGACCTATTCCACCGACGGTGGAACGAGCTTCCAGAACCTGACGGAATACGAACTGGACAGCCCCTGTGCGAACCAAATCACTTTGCTCTTAACCGTTTCCGTAGGTGATTATAACGTGCAGGTCCGGGACTACCGTGGTTGCTTTTCTAACATTTCACCTTTCGGACAGGCCGATTTTGAAGAGCCTACGGAACTAATACTAACCCTTGATGAAGTAACCAGTTCTACTTGCTTCTCAGCAAACGACGGTACCATCACCGTCGGTTATTCAGGTGGTATTCCGAACTACGTTATTAGGTTGAATGAACTTCAGCCTGATGGAATAGAATTTTCCGTTCAGACTTCACCTGTCTTAACGGAAGCCTCCGGGACTTATACCTTCGGTAACCTACCGGTATCATCTCCTGCCTTCAGCTATGTGGTATTCATTGATGACAACAAGACCCTGACGGACAACTTCCCAATAGATGGAGCGTGTCGCATAGAGTTAGACCCGATCACCATTACCCAGCCCGATCAACTGGAGATCCTGGAAGTGATTCAAACCGGACCTGACGTGAACTGCGACGGATCGGGCGGCGAGATTACCGTCACCAGTGTAACGGGTGGTACCCCGCCTTATCAGTACAGCCTGTTATTTGACGGCGGATTTGCAGATGCTACTGTTTTAAATCCGGAGATTAGAGCAGACAACGTCTACGTCAAGGATGCCAATGGTTGTGTGTCCAATGGCTCTTATTTTCAAGATTTTGCGGTCCCTGATTTGAACGTTGTACCGACAATTGTACAGCCAATCGGCTGCCAGCCTGGGCAAATTACCGTAACGCTTTCTGGCGGAGACGGCCCTTATATCGTCGAGTTGCTCTTGAGCGGAGTCGACGCCGCCCCGCTACAAACCGAAATGTCCGATGGTGAACCTGTTGTTTTTGATGCCTTGGATCCGGCTTTCTACGACATCTACGTGGTGGATGTATTCGGCTGTGGGGCGTCGGCTGATGCTTTAATGGAAAGCCTTCCAGAATTGAGTATGACCACTACCGCAAAGACGGACGTAAACTGTTTTGAAGCACAAGACGGAAGTATAACCGTTCAGGTTAGTGGTGGTGTCCCACCCTACACCATACTCTACAACGGTACGCCTTCTACCGGGCCGACCCGGACGCTGACCAACCTCGGGGCAAACTATTACACCTTCATCGTCATTGATGACTTCGGTTGCAACTTTATCTATACCGACTCCCTGGAGTTACTGAACGATCTGAGGCTGAACGCAGTAGTGACCAGCCCCAGCCCCTGCCTCGAATCGACAAGCGGTACCCTGACGGTTACACCCAGCGGAGGTGCGCCGCCCTACGACATCGTTTGGCTTACCGATGAAGCCCTGAACACGACCCTGAGCGGTGGCCAAAGTGCCACCTTCAATAACCTGGCGGCCATTGAATACACCATCCAGATTACGGATGCTAACGGCTGCTCGCAATTCCTGGACAGCTACATGGAAGGGCCGGATTCCATCACCGTAGAAGTAATAAACCTGGTACAGCCGGACTGCGACCAAACCGGCAGTTTTGATCTCGATATTGAGGGAGGTACCGCACCTTTCCAGATTTCCCTTAACGGCGCACCCGCAGTAACCAATACCAGCTTCAGTGCCTTGCCGGACGGCGATTATTTGTTTGCCGTTACCGACGCCAATGGCTGTGAATTACTGACCACCGACGTCAGCGTTTCCATTCAAACCGCCAGTTCCATTACGGCTTCCGCAGTGGCGGTTGGCGTGAGCTGTCCTGGTTTCAACGATGGCTCCATCACCATTAATACCGTGGGCGCGGGCGCAGGTGCGATGTTTAGTTTGGACGGCGGTGCTCCGCAGGCCAGCAACGTCTTTAATAACCTGCTGGCGGGAACTTATTCCGTCGACGTCGTTGCCGCTGGTTGTAATACTACCGTGACCGACATCATAGTAACGGAACCTTCCGAAGTGGTCATCACCCCCATCGTTGTTATGGACGACTGTACGGGGCAAGCTTCATTTACCCTCACGGCCTCTGGCGGTTCTGGTAGTGGTTACACCTACACCATTGATGCTACTGCCGTAGACCCCACCGTACCCTTCATCGGCGAACCCGGTGGCGTTTACGAAGTCCAGGTAATGGACGGAAATGGCTGTGCAGACGTAGATAATGTAATCGTTCCACCATTTACACCGCTTACCATCACCAACACCATCGTCACGGACGCCCGTTGTGATGATGGCACCGGCGAAGCAGCCGTGGAGGTTACCGGTGGTACTGGAGCCTACACCTTTGTCTGGTCCAACGGCGGCCCGGCCGATAGCCTGTTCACCAATGCAGTTGCAGGTGACTACACCGTTTCAATAACGGATGCCCTAGGCTGTTTGCGGGTCAGCCCAACCATAACCATCGGTTTGGTCGAGGGAGTAAGTGCCACCGTCGTCACCGTCGACGCCAACTGTGGCGCGGCCGACGGCAGCATCACGGTCAACGCCAGCGGAGGTAGCGGCACCTACGGCTACACCTGGGAAGCAGGCGTTACGGCGGTGGATAACCAGGCAACCGGCCTGATCGCTGGCAACTACGCCTACACCCTTACCGACCTCGTTACCAACTGTACTACTGAGTCCAGCGCGTCGATCGGTGGTATTGACGGAGCAAGCATAAGTCTGGTCGACCAAACGATCGCCGGCTGTGGCAGCTTTGCCCTGGCTTCCGCTACCATTACGGCCAGCGACGGGGTACCACCCTACTCCTTCCGCTGGAGTTCGGGAGCAACGGACCCCACTGCTAATGACCTCGTTGCCGGTTCCAACTTTGTAACCGTTACGGACAACGATGGCTGTGAGCGCATTCTTGAAGTGGTCATCGAGCAGTCGCCGAGCCCTAATTTGGCCCTGACCAATCAGACGGAAGCTGGTTGTAATACCGCCAACCTAGCTACGGCTACCGCAGCCGGTTCCGGTGGCACGGGGAACCTCATTTATGCGTGGAGCAACGGCCAGTCCGAGGCCACGGCAACCGGCCTCATCGCCGGTGATTACACCGTCACCGTGACCGACGACCTAGGCTGTACCGACGAAATTACCGTCAACATCCTCCAAGCGTCAGACCCAATCCTACAGCTTGAGTCACAGACGGAGGCCGGTTGCGGTGCCCAGAACTTTGCTTCTTCAACCGTCTCTGCATCCGGCGGCCGCGCCCCCTATTCTTTTTTATGGAGCAACGGCGAAACGGAGGCGAATGCCACCAATTTACCCGTCGGCGATAACACCGTTACCGTCACGGACGCCCTTGGCTGTACCGACGCTCTCACCGTCAACATCGCCCAGGCACCCAGCCCGACGATCACCCTGGAAAGCCAGACTGCTGCCGGCTGTACTACCGCAGCGCTGGCCATGGCAACCGTCTCCGCAACCGGCGGAACCGGTGGGCTGAGCTATGCCTGGAGTTCGGGAGACAATACCCCGACGGTTGACGGATTAGCTGCGGGAGACTACACCATTACCGTCACCGACGCCCTGGACTGTACCGACGAAATTACCGTAAGTATCGCCCAGGCACCCAACCCGGTCATTAGCATTTCCACACAAACCGCTGCTGATTGCGGCCCGGGCGGAGTCGCTTCCGCCACCGCCGAAGCCAGTGGTGGAACCGCCGCCTACACCTTTGCCTGGAGCAACGGAGAAACCACCGCTACTGCCCTGAACCTACCCCCAGGAACCAGTACGGTAACGGTAACCGACGCCCAGGGCTGTACGGATGAAACTACCGTCACCATCGACCAAATCGCCGTACCAACGGTAACGGTTGAAGACGTAGATTGCTTTGGCAATAACAACGGGCAGATCACCCTATCAGCCCCCGGATTGGCGGCTGGTGCCATGTACAATATCGACATTGATGAGCCACAGGCTAGTCTGATTTTTAATGGTTTAGAGGCTTCTACCTACTCCATTACTATAAATGCTTCCAACTGCATGGCGACCATCACGGATATTGTGGTGAATGCACCCAACCTGTTGGCATTAGATGCTGTAATCACCTCAGACCCCTGTACGGGCTTTGCCGATATTCTCCTAACGGGAACCGGCGGCACCCCACCTTACACCTTCAGCTTCGATGGCGGCACTTTCGTTACCGAAAACGAATTTGTCGGCGATCCGGGCATCGCTTATCCGATTGCCATAATGGATGGTAATGGCTGCATAATTACAAGCACCGCAACGGTTCCCGGTTTCACGCCGCTCACCATTTCCTTCAGCGAAATAGTGGAAGCCGCCTGCGAAGACGGGACTGGCGAGGCCGCGGTAGCCGTAATCGGAGGCACGCCTCCTTATTCTTTTGCCTGGTCTGACGGCAGTACCGACAGCTTGTTGGTGGGCGCAGACGCAGGTGCATACACCCTTGAAGTGAGCGACGTGAACAGTTGTATTGTAGCCAGCGAGCTATTGACCATCAACCTGATCAACGTTATCATGGCCACCGCGACGCCAATCGACGCCTCCTGCGGGCTTGCGGATGGTTCCATCTCCCTCAGTGTTACTGGCGGAAGCGGCAACTACGTTTACACCTGGGAAGCGGGGGTAACCGCTACAGAAAACACCGCTACCAACCTTGCCGCTGGCACCTACTCGTTTACCGTTTCGGATACGGATACCGGATGTACAACCACCGGGCAGGCTCCTGTTCAGGGAGAGGGCGGCCCTGCCTTAAGCATTGAAAACCAAACGGAAGCCGGCTGTATACCGGGAACGTTCGCCACCGCGACCGTCTCCACAACCAATGGTCTACCGCCCTTCACCTACGCCTGGAGCAACGGCAGTTCCGGAACGACGGGCACCAACCTCGAGTCTGGTGCTAATACCGTATCCGTCACGGATGCCAACGGATGCTTAGGTATTCTGCAAGTTGAGATTATCCGGACGCCAAGTCCTGAATTAACCCTAGTGAGCCAGACGCTGGCCGGTTGTACCACGCTGGCCACCGCTACGGTAAGTGCGCAAGGCGGGGAGTTACCTTACATTTATGACTGGAACAACGGTGAAATCGAGGCGACGGCCACCAGCCTTTCCGCAGGCATAAATACGGTCACGGTCACCGATGCCTTCGGTTGTACGGACGTACTTGCCGTTACCATTGAGCAGTCTTTTCCTCCTCTCGTCCGTCTGATCAGTCAGACGGTAGCTGGTTGTGAGAACGAGGCTTCTGCTACCGTAGCCGGCAGTTTCGGAACGCCACCTTACACCTACTTGTGGAGCAACGCTGAAACGACTGCTACTGCGGTGAACCTCCAGGCTGGGGACAATACAATTACGCTAACGGATTCACTGGGCTGTATCGACCAGCTTACGTTCACCATCGAGCAGACGGATACGCTCCTAGTTAGCCTGACCGGTCAAACACTGGCTGGATGCGGCGACCAGGCATTCGCTTCGGCAACCGTCCTTATTGAAGGTGGCCTTACACCATACACTTACCTCTGGAGTTCCGGAGAAACGGAGCAAACCGCAGATCAGCTACCGGCTGGCACCAATACCCTCACCGTGACGGACGCGCTCGGATGTTCGGAAGAGCTGAGCTTCGCCGTGGACAGGGTAGACACGCCCGTAATAATGCTCCAGGGTCAGACGGAAGCCGGCTGTGGACCAATTGACTTTGGCGGAGCCACCGTCTTGGTTAACGGAGGTACTGGACCATACCAGATCCTTTGGAGCTCCGGTGATACGGGCCAGGCAGCCACACAGTTGTTGGCGGGATCGAATACGGTCACCGTTACGGATGCTGGCCACTGTACGGCTGTACTGGAAGTAATCATACTGACTACCGACAGCCCAGCCTTACAACTGGTAAGCCAAACCACCGTGGGTTGCAGCCCTGGTGCACGGGCCTCAGCAACTATTGCTGCAAGTGGAGGAACACCGCCTTACGCTTTCAGCTGGAGTACCGGTTCTAACGGCGCGATAACGGATGATTTACTTCCCGGTCTTAATACCGTTACGGTTACGGACGGCAATAACTGTACCGCCGAACTAGACGTTACTATTGAGCAAGCCCGAACGCCAACGCTCAGCCTCGTCACCCAGTCTACCATTGGCTGTGCTATTACCAGTACCGCAACGGCCAGTATTATGGCCGACGGAGGGACTCCTCCGTTCACTTACCTCTGGAGTAGTGGTGAAACCGGGCCAACGGCCATCAACCTTCCCCTTGGTCTGAATTCGGTAACAGTCACGGACGTCAATACTTGTTTGGCGCAATTGAGCGTGACCATTCTTCAAGCCGAACCTCCGGAGCTTACGCTCGAAAGCCAGACAGTTGCCGGTTGTGGTACACAAAATACCGCGGGAGCAGTGGTTTCCGCTTTAAACGGTGCCCCACCCTATGACTTCAGCTGGAGCAGCGGTGAAAGTGGGCCATCAGCTACAAACCTAAGTGCTGGCGCCAATACGGTAACCGTTACCGACGCCAACGGCTGTTCGGATGAACTCGTTGTTATGATTGAGCAGGCAGCAAGTCCAACTTTAGCAATAAGCAGCCTGACCGATGCAAACTGTGCCGAAGGTACCGGAGCCATAGCCGTTCTGGTAACGGGGGGTACTGGTACGATCAGCTACGAATGGTCGCATGACGCCCAACTCGACGCTCCTTCCGCTACCGATCTTTTCAGCGGAGAATACGGTGTAACCATCACTGATGGACTCGGCTGTAACAGCAGTCTGACCGGTTTAACCGTCGAGTATAATGCTCCTCCAGTGCTGAACCTTGAGGGTACTACTCCAAGCACCTGTACGGCAAACAGCGGCACCATTACCCTTTCCGTCAGCGGAGGTACCGAGCCACTGAACTACACCTGGACGAATGATGTATCCACTAGCCTGAACGGTGAAAACCTGATTCCCGGAGATTACGTGATCCTGGTTACGGATGCAAATGGCTGTACGGATGTTGTAATGGCTACCGTGGAAGGGGAAAGCTCACTGGGGCTGACCGTTACCTCCTTCACCGACGCAAGTTGTGGGAAGGCGAACGGAAGGATTACGGTAAGCCAAGAAAATGGCTCCGCTCCATTTGATTATGACTGGAGCCATGATGTAGGCCTTGCCGGTCCGGTTGCCACCGGGCTACTGGCGGGGAGCTACAGCGTTTTAATCACCGATACCAACGGTTGTACGGCACAAGTCAGTCAGGCTATTGGGGATTCCCCGGCAGTGATAATTGACGGGGAGACCATCAGCCCCGCTGATTGTGGTCAAGAGATTGGTTCCATCGCAGTCACGGTTAGTGGCGGCACCGGTAACCTTACCTACACCTGGAACCACAATGACTAGGCAGACGGCCCTACCGTTACCGGCCTTTCCGCTGGTGTCTATGCGGTGACCATCACCGATGAATTAGGTTGTGACGCCACGGCATCCTACACCGTAGACAACACGGAAGGACCGATCATTTTCTCCAGTGAAGCAGTGGATGCGTTGTGTACCGACGGAACGGGGAGTATCAGCGTGGCCGTAACCAACGGTTCGGAACCTTACACCTACTCCTGGACTCATAATACCGAACTCAACGCTAATACGGCAATCAACCTTAGTGCCGGAAATTACGTCGTCATCGTAACCGATGCTAGCGGCTGTACGGTGGAGGGCAACTTCAGTATTGACTTCCAGCCGGCCCCGGCCCTGATGCTCAGCCCGATGACACCTGCTTGCGGTGCACCAAATACCGGCAGTATCTCAGCGATATTGATTGGTGGGCAAGCGCCGTTTTCTTACAGCTGGAGTACAACCAGCACCAACCCCTTCCTCGAGAACATTCCCGCAGGAGACTACGGTCTGACGGTGACGGACGATAACGGTTGCACCATCTCCGCCACCACTACCGTTGAGGACCGGCCGGTCCCGATGATTGCATTAGAATCTACCCAGAATATCGCCTGTCCGGAGGTGCTAGGCAGCGCAAGCTTCCTCGTTAGCAACCTTGGCGGCACTGCCTCCTTCACCTTTTCTGACCCAGGTATTGACCTGGTAGAAACGGACGTTGGTGGTGGAAATACCAGGGTTGTCGCAGAAGGGCTTAGCACCGGTACTTACAGCCTGGAAGTTGTAAATGAATTGGGTTGCTCGGCGATTACCAGCGCTACGATCACCACTTTGCCACCATTCCAACTTGTGGTCATCGAAATCAATCCCGCAAGCTGCAACGGCGAGGACAGTGGCAGTGCAGCGGTTGAGATCGTTGGTTCAACGGAGGATTTCTCTTTTCAATGGGATGCAGCGGCAGCTAATCAAACTGGCCCTGTAGCGAATGATCTTGCGGCCGGAAGTTACCGAGTAACGGCTTCCAGCGCCTCAGGATGTGAGGAAACGGTTACCGTAGTGATTGAAGCACCGGATCCGATAACGTTGTCCACAACTTCGGCCATAAACCCCGGATGCTTTGCCGGTGAGACTGGGAGCATTACGGTTATGGCTACCGGAGGTACAGTCCCCTATTCCTTCGCCTGGCGGGGAGATACCCTACCAGCCTTCCCTGCCCAGACTGACCTGCCCGCAGGAGAATACCTCGTTACCCTTACCGATGCGAACGGTTGCCAGGAGTCGTTGGAAATTACGCTGAGCCAGCCCGATGCTATCGTTCCAAACCTAACGGTAGTCAATAGTGATTGTGCAGGCAGTTCATCGGGATCCATCACCCTGGCTCCAAGTGGTGGCACGGCTCCATATTCTTATTTCTGGCCAGACTTCCCCGGGGAAACCGGCAACTCCGTTATCGATATTGTTGCTGGTAACTACTCCGTTACCGTTACGGACGCAGTGGGTTGTCAAGTAACAGCTGCGGCGACGGTTGAGGAAGACAACGGGACAATCACCCTGACCGTTATTGAACAGGTAGAAGTTAGCTGTCCGGAAGTTGCCGATGGAAGCGTCACGGTGCTGGCTGCTGGGGGTAATGGGCCCTTCACCTACGCCTGGAGTTCTGGTGGAGACCAGGCCACGGTCACCGGTTTGGCGGGAGGCCAATCTTATGCAGTTACCGCTACCAATAGCCGGGGTTGCACCCAGCAGCTTACGATCAACCTCTCGCAGGGTGAACCGCTGGAGATCACAGGCATCCCTCAGGACACCAGCGTTTGTGCCGGAAATATTTTTGCGCTGGCCCTAACGGACTATCCAGGCGCCACTGTCGCGGGGCCGGGCGGATTTACCAGTTCGGATGAAACCGTCCTGCTAGAAGCTGCGGGAGAATACCTGATCACTTACACGACGGCTTCCGGCTGCTCGGCGAGGCATACGCTGAATTTCAGCGTGACGGACGCTGCGCTGACGGCACAGATCGTCATGGCAAGTGACATCACGATCGATCAAAGACTGGTAGTGCTTGAGGCGAGCTTCCCCGTTCCGCAAAGTATTACCTGGGTCTTCGATGAAAGTCGGGTGACCCTGGAAGAGCAGGACGAGAACCTCTACTATTTCAGTTTCTCAGAACCTGATGTTTATAGCATTGGTATGGTTGCCGACGTTGGCGGCTGTTCCGACGCGATCAGTAAGCAGGTAACCGTGCATGCGGACAGTACGACCATCCCGGGGGCAAACCTCGGTGCTGCGGAAATACTGGAACTCAACGTTGCTCCCAATCCGAACATGGGTGTATTTACCGTTAGCGCAACCCTGGCCTCAGCTCAACCTTTCAGCCTCACGCTTTATCGGGATAGCGGGGAACGGGTGGAGCGCCGGGAAACCATTAACACCGCTGCAGTTTCAGAAGCTTTCAACCTCATACTGGTACCCGGAACTTACTTCCTACAGGCTCAGGTAGGGAACGAGAGACGGATTACTGTGGTAATCGTGCAGTAAAAGAGCGGGAAGGGCGTATAAATTCTTAAAATTCAATTGCCTGTACTCTACTGAGTCAGGCAATTGAATTTATAGTGTTGAGTCGGGCAAGTTTCCCGATACCTAAGTACTCGGATAGTCAAGCGAGAGGATGGTAGGAGTAGTGGAAATGTCATTTTAAAACATTTTATGTTTTATTTTTAACTGCCCTTTAATTTTGAGTTAGCACGCAATACATCGAGCGCCTCACCTCAAGTTATCTCCACCTCTACTTACCAGGGCAATCGCAAGGTCTACTGTGAAGCGAGTAAAACCTTGAGTAGGTACTGATTGTCCCAACCAGCTTTTTTGCGCTTGGCTTTGACGCCCACCTTTGCAGATTTTTCTTGACGAAGTTGGTTG
>Ga0306864_1000227_pt1 | contig 27116 bp, 25 predicted proteins | sample AntRauTorckE5430_FD_190448 | JGI IMG/M metagenome (GOLD analysis project Ga0306864, IMG submission 190448) | Saline lake microbial communities from Rauer Islands, Antarctica - Metagenome Torckler E5 #430 (v2) (version 2) | ecosystem: Environmental > Aquatic > Non-marine Saline and Alkaline >...
CAGATTGCAATGAAAAAATCATTGTCCTTGGGGACTGGACTTGCTGCTGCCAATACAGCTGCAAATATGAACGTGGGGGTTTAGCGTAATATTGTGATGCACTTATGCTTGTGCTGTATTTATATTCAATTGCACATACTCTGAATATTAAAATCGATTTTGAAACAAACTTGCAATTTTCAGCTTATTGACTTGTATGAACAGTAGTAGTGCACACTATTTGGAAGCATCTTGATGCCCCAACTCGCGATTTGAATATAACATCCGGACCTTAAAAATCAGAGCTGCTTAGATTATCTTATTTGTCAATCTTGCGCTTGCTCCAACGACGCTTGGAACAACTCCTCATCTGCACAAGCTAGCAGGCAGGCTACTGACAATCACGCACCACCAAGGTGACTCAACAATCTTTCTCGATGAATCGCTGGTAGAAAATGTTACAAGGGGATGCTGAAGTCCATAAATCGATAATGAAACTGGCTCAATCCTCGTGGCGCATAATGCATGGTAACAAAAGTGAAATGGAAAGCAGAGCATAGCCAAGCATGCATGGCATACGAAAAGCATGACATGAAAACTCCAATGATCAGGCCTTGCATTCCTGTAATTTGAGGATTGACTCTAGCCTCCATCCTATTATTATATAAGGTCACGCCACTCGAAACGGAACATAGTCTACATTGCATTACATTACCTAACTCGCACAGTTTACAATTTCTCCAAAATGGTGTCATGGATTCTATTCCAATACTGTAACGTGGCAACCAATCGTTTCGCCTCCCCCATATCATCCCTCTCGAACGCCTCCTCCAACATCCTCGTCGTATCCTCCACCCTCTCATCATTATCTTTCATCATACCTTCCAATTCCTTGACATCCTCTTCATTATCCACGAGCTCCCTCACTTCCATGACCAGCATCAAAACGTCCATTCCAACGATATCACCACTGATGCTCATCCCATCTTCTTCCTCCAGCCCGTGTCCGTTCAATTCCAACAAATGCAAGGCCCGCTGGTAGTCATTTTTCAATATTTGATACCCGTGCGTTATCTGCGTGGATCGGCTAGCAGTTTCTTGCTGTACTTCCGAAGAGGAGAGGGCGTGTTTGTCGGGATGGAGGAGTTTCATGTGGGATTGATAGGATTGTTTGAGGGATGGTAGAGAGATTTGGAAGGATTGTGTTTGATTGAGGATTTGGAAGTAATTCGTTGGTTCTTCCTTCGTGGTGGTGAAAGTGCGAGTAGAGCCTAAAAACGTTTGGCTAAGATCAGCAGCAGCAGCAGTGCTGGAAGGAGCGAGGATGTTGTTTATCCTTGGCAAGAATGTTTTTGATGCAATGCCTCGAATCATGTTTGTTTCTTTAGTGATGGATGGTTTATTTAAATTGAAGAGTATCAAATATGATGTGAAAGGCCCTGTAATCTTTTCTTGAGTATTCTTTTTATGTGAAGAAGGCAGTTGTCATCATCGAAGCTCGCAAGTGGTTGGTGGTTGGTATTTTTATTTGGTATTTGGTATTCTTGCAGATTCTTGTGTTGGGAAAGTGCAAGTCTTTTGTTGTTGTTGCTATTGTTCTCCTTCACTTTACTGGTAGTATAACGATAAGATAAATACTTCCACCTGTTTCTACCTGTTTGTTTCCCCCTTTGAGTCGCAGATCGCAGAGATCGAAAGCAACATCCATAAAAACATCACACATCACACATCTACTCATTATTAGGTTCGTACTTACACATCATACATTTTATACATCACATCCGATCAGAGAAAATAAATCATTAAAGACAACCGCTAGTCTACTTGAGATAGATCCTTTCTCCTGAGCAAAGAAGATGACCAGAATGAAGATCATGAACCAACGAAAATCCCCGAGTCCTCGTCCAGTTCCCCATCGGTATCCTGGCAAGCTTCACCACCACCGATTCACCACCAAGGCATGCCTCCTCATCCTGCTATTCTCCAGCACATGCCAACCCAACGCTGCATCCTTATCCTCCACTTCCACCTGCGGTACAACTATATTCTCCAACCATCTCATATCGGGAGGACTCGTGAACCTCGGCAACACATGTTATCTCAATGCACAGCTCGAATGCGCCTACCATATACCCTTGCTCCGAAACACGATCTTGCGCCCCAACAGTAGCAGTACCAATAATCATGCAGATACTGATTCTACTACTGTTGCTGATACCACTAATAATAATAACAACAACAAAGAAGAAAGCATATCCCTCACTTCCCTCCGTCACACATTCCAACAAATGAAATTCGCCTCCCAGCAAGGCAACAACGACCCCCAGCTCATCCGCTCTATATCACCTTCTACCCTCTGCAAAAATCTGGGCATCAACGTCTACGAACAGCAGGATTCCCAGGAATTCTGGAAATTGCTCTTGCCAGAAATAGATCTGGAAGAATTGACCAATTTATACAAAGGGAGGTACGACACTTACATTGCGGCGTTGGACAATACGGGACGGGAAAAGGTGCGGCAGGAGGTGTTTCTTGATTTAGCATTGGACGTGACGAATTTTGATCATGTTAGAGCTTCCCTCGAGGACATGTTTACTTCCGGTGTAATCCTTTTGAAGAAGGAGGATAATGGTTGGAGGCCCGAGAAAGGGGCGGAGAAGGTGGATGCCATCAAGGGGAATAATTGGAAGGTCGGTGATGGTGATGAGGCTGATGGTGATGGTGGTAGTTTGCCAAAGATTTTGCAGCTCCATCTGATGAGGTTCAGTTATGATTGGCAAACGGGGGTCATGAGTAAGATTAAATCCAGGTTCGAATTTGGGAAAGTTTTGAATTTGAAGGGGATCTGTAGCAGGGATGAGGATGATGGTGGAGATGGAGCTGCAACTGTGACGAATGAGGATGGGCTGGTGTATGATCTGCAGTCTGCGGTGGTGCATGCTGGAGAGTATGGGAGTGGGCATTATTATGCGTATGTCAGGCCAAATGTGAGAACAAATAAATGGTTTCGCTACGATGATGATAGGGTCACTCCAGTTTCTTTCGCGGAGGTGAAGGATGACGCGTTCGGGGGGCATGTTGTCCACCGGTTGAGCAAGAAGGAGCGACGCAATCCACAGCAAGGATTGGAACGGCAGAATCGCAACAAGTTGGGGCTATGGAAGAGAATTTGTGGATCGGTGGGTGGAAGAAGGAACGAATTCGGCTGGGGCGGTCGAACGAGTAGCGCCTACATGCTTCAATATGTAAGAAGGAGTGATATTCCTTTGCTGTATGACTGAGTTCCTTCTTTGAGTTACTATCATATTATTATGATACGTGACACGAGTATAGCTATAAATTAGAAACGAAAGATATGTACATTATCTCCATGAATTACAAATTTGGTTTGAAGAGCTCACCTATCTTGTGTTGGAGCGTAAAGCTTGAAAAGGCGTTATTTGTTATTTGTATATCTAGATTTGTTTGTTCAATCAATCCCAGGCTTGAAGGTTTATTACCGTTATTGTTGTTGTTGTTGACATTTTAAATAAAAAATAAAACACAAAAAAGTTGAAAGTGGCTTTTTGCCGATGACTGAGATCATTGATCAATGCTCATTGCACTTTGGATCTCCTGTAAATTTCAGATTAGGATGGGCTCTTGTGAAACTCTCTTCCTCTCATACTGATAATTGAACCAAGTAGCAATCAACACAAACAAGTCATCCTTGCCTAATTACTACAATGTCAGTGATTGTCATCGGCAGTAGTGGAGGTGGCACTGCAACACTCGGTCATACTGATGCACAAGATCTATTAAAAACTATCAACAATGAGCTCGAGAAAATATTGTTCGACGGGTCAGATCAATTATTGAAACATGGTATATTGTACGCGCTATTCATCTCGTGCGAGGTTTCAATGGATAGCGTCAACGAAGACAAGGATGTTGCAACCTTGTGGACTGTCGGCCTTGATGACGATGGCAAAGAAGGAGAAACGAGCATCTTTCAAGTTCGACCTCACCACACTGGCCTGCTTCGAGACGTTAATTTAAATGCAAAAGAATTGGAAGAGCGGGTTCTTGCTCCTGCCATTCTACAAAAATCCTCATCCGTGAAGGGCATTATCTGCATTTCTTGCGATCCCAAATGTGTCAACTTCTCCAGTTTATCTGCTGCAGCAAAGACGAAGTTGCCTGTGACTGGCAGTGGGGGAACAAGTTTATCTGCGGCTGCAACTTCTCATGCAGGACTAACCATTGTGGGAAACGTAGGCGGCAGTGTCGCAACAACAACATACACTCGTGCAGTATCATATTCGCATGCTTTGTCAAAGGCGTGGAACGCATCTTATAGCCCATTTACAAAAAGAGACACGGACTCTAGGAAACCAAAAATTAGTAGTATTCTTGATGCGAGTCTCCCTTCGTTCTTAGCTGTTTGTGTGACATGCAAACTGCTGGATTTAATAATTAAGAATACATCAGGAGCAGAAATAGATGCCTCGCATGGTGGAGATGCTTTGGTCGCCACCTTGACAAACCATCAATTCATGAATCTGCTTCGTTATCAGGCGTTGCCTTCAGTTTGCTCCGTCGTGGCAGCAACATCCCTGGCTCCAGAACATGGCTCGACAGCAGTGATGGCTGCGGTGATTGCGTCAATGTCATCATGGGGATCGATTTTAGCGGGTCTATTCGCTGGTTGGCTTGTTTCTTTAATGGTAAGTTCTAAAGTTGAATTATCGCACTTTCCCCCCTCATCGATTTATCGACTCTGATGGAATTTACTTCGTAGATCGGCAGAGTACTGTTCATGTCAATCAGATTAGGGATACCAGCAACAATGACAAATATTCTTACAGCTGGATTTGTCGGCTCGACCATAGCGCTTCTATTTCATGGGTCAGGTATTGTTATGGCACTGCATCAATTGACAGACTTTATTCGAGCTATGGTGAGAACAACGCCTTCATTTGGATCTTGGGATGGCAGAGGTTACGGATTTTCGCTTGGTTGCCTATTCTGCTATGGTAGCAAGGTTGGGTGGTACCACAGTATCTTCTTACCAATCATTCTCATTGAAATGGAACGAGGAGAAGCCAGCATTTGGGAAACTATTGACGAATGCGCTCTTGTCCTTGTGTCTGCTGGTATTTGTGCCGCAAATATGTTGTTGACGAAAGACACGATAACTCGACGGGGGTTGAAGATCAACCTGTTCTGTGGTGATTTTATCGAAGTTGCCTATCCGTACATGGAGAGATCGGCGATTGTGAATCTATCTGCGTATATAGCAAGTGGCGTCGCAACTGAAATTTTGTATTCTTCAGATCCATTGCAAGTGATGAGCTCGGCCTACTTTCCATTTCCCGTTAGTATATTTCTTGCGCAAGACTGCTTCCGTATTTCACTGGCAATGCTTTCAGCCTTTATGATATCTTTCTTGGGAATGTTACTATCGATTATGATTGCTCCAGGCGTCGTTTTAAGTAAAAAACAAGATTAAGTTTTCAAATGTATAAGTGTAGTGTAGTATTTATTCAAACGTTGTTCGTATTGTCCTCAGATTCAACTTCCTCGCTCTCGCTGCGATGACTCCCTGAATCTTCACTGTCGTTAAATGTTGCCAACAGTGGTTCGGACAGAGAGTTCTGCCCTGAGATCAAATTCAAATCTGCATCTGCATTTGTGCGGACAGGAGCATCTCCTCGTCCAAAGGCTAAGATTCTTGACCAAAACCGAGAAGGTGAAGTTCCATCCCGTTCAGGTGCTAGAGGATCATTTCGTGTTGACCAAAACCGAGAAGACGAAGCCCCACCCCGTTCAAGTGCTGGAGGATTATTTCGTGTATCGTCGTTGGAATTGCTTACTTCATTATTATTCGACGATTCTACATCTTCTGATGGTTCTCTTGAAAAAATCGAAAAAAACCACGTTCGAAAATCAGGAGATGTTGACAAATCATCAAGTGTAGATGCCGCATGGCTTGCAGCAGCATCAACACTATCATCATCGTCGTCGCTGATCTCGTCATCTCCTTCTCTAGTAACCTCAAACAACGCCTTGCACAAAGGACAAGTCGGTGCTCGATCAGTTAACCACGGAACAATGCAAGGAGAATGAAATGCATGATGGCAAGGTAACACACGAAGTTTGTCTCCATCTTCATAATCCTCCAGGCAAATGGTGCACGCGATATCCTCAAAATGATTGTTATAGCCCCCTGCCTCGTGATCTCCATCTTCCTCATTATCTCCATCTTCACCACGACTTGATAAGACTGGAGCGGCTGGAAAAATTTGTATTTCCCCTTGAATACTATTTACCTCCTCCTGCGAAGGAAGTGCGTCCCTATCGGAGACGTCACCACTTGTACCAACTCTCTCATTCGTTTCACCACCTTTGCCCATACCATCACCATCCAACACCCTATCTAAACCAAATTCTACCTCAGGTAGACGTTCCACCTCATTACGATTGAGCAACCTTAACCCATGCCTATACCTCCCTGGGAGCCTTCTCTCTGCATCGCCAGCTTCGACTATGACCACTCCCGCTGATCTCACATTCGACGAAAACAAACAACTCATCGAAACGCAACATAAGAAACCCAACACTGTGATGAGGATAAGATCTGCAATAGTTGCACCATCGTAGTCATACCCTGGAATCCAGCCTCTTTGATCAAGGAGGACAACGAGTCCGCCATCTTCATAAGACTTCCGTGTTTGTTTATCTAATGCAGCTTGTAGAGCTACTCCTGATTGATGGGAAACGTAAAGCACGGTAATATTGATATCATCATAGTCTTGAATAACTTCCGTCTTTCGAATCGTCATTCCGGTCATTTTATTCAAGGGCACCGTTCCCGATGTCTGCCTAAGTGCTTGAAAATCATTGACAAGATCAACATCAATGTAATGACTAGCATCATCTGAATCATCATCACTGGCAGCACCATCACCAGCACTATAAATAATGAGATATTTCACAAGATTATCGGGATCCATGCTGGAAGCCATCTTCGCCTTTTGAAGTATCGAACATTCACCACTCCGAGCCAGCAGTGCCACTGGTACAGAATCCTTTGGTACATTCACTTGCGCATTATGACAGAGTGTCGGATTATCCAAGGATGCCTGTAATCTCCCGCTGTATTCCACGCCATAGACTAATAGTTTGAAATGAGATTCTTGAACGGATTCAAATTCCTCCCCTGTTTGACTGATAATGATTAATCCTCTGCAACCGGGTATGCTAATCAAAGCCACGACCAAAGATAGTATCGATGGGATGATATGAAACAAATTCATGATTCTGTGGGAATAAGAATGTCGATGAAGGAGATGCGTGAATGGAAAGAAGAACACTGAGTGCGGTTGCTGACACCACTCCATGAAGACATAAAATATAGATCGGAATTTACCGACTGAACACTCGTGAAACGCACCTTCTTTTTACTGTGATATGTATGACCTGATTGTCTCCAATATTTGATCAAATAATTTAGTTGCGGTAGGACCTGCAAGTACTCGTAGCTAGATAGAATTTTAACTGTGATGAATACTCACAATAGTTGGGTGATCAACGTGTTCGTTGTTCTATTTTGAGGTTTGTTCGTTCAAAATCTGACAAACAATAAATTCTTTTGTGCGCACATGTAAATTCTATCGTTATGATATTTATCTAGGTGACGCACCATGCATCATGCATATCTATAGCCTCAGGCCATATTTTATGGTGTCAACTGTCAACCAGCAATCTAATTAGCTCACCAACCTTACATCAGCAATTATTTTTGTTGATACAGGCAGATACAGGTTGATAAAAGATTCTTCATGGTAGTTAATTAAGCATATCTGTTCCCAAAGACCTTGAGGAAAGCACTTCAAACCTGTTTGAGTGACTGTGGGTGAAAGAAACGGCCACGACGAGACTTTTGAAACAATCAATATCAATTCCATCAAAAAAATGTTAATTGCTCTTTATTCTTCAATTTCTACATTCATTGGAGTAAATAGATCTGGCCTCTCTTCATCCCCTGCTGGCCATATTCCTCTTGCCACACCAATCATGTCGTCAGCCATATGTGCTCTAAAGATCATTTTTTTCCCAGTGACTGGATGATTCAACTCTAACTTAAACGCATGTAACAATGGTCTCTGAATCATGTGGCTCTTTGCGAGGCGTTTGTTCCAATCACCAAAGCCATAAACATCATCACCGTAGACGGGTGTGGTGCGATCTTGTAAATGTACACGAATCTGATGTGTTCTGCCAGTTTCAATCCTTACCTGTGCTACTGATAGCTTGCCATCGAAGGCAAGAGTATCCACAAACGAGAGAGCAGTACGACCGAGTTGTGCTGTACTCTTTCCTCCAAAACCTGCAGCCCTTCTTTGCTTTGGTGACATACCACTGCTATTCATTTTGCTAGGGTCAGGAACAACTCTCATTCTTTGTCTGTGGACTGGATGCCTTCCAATAGGTTTATCAATAACTACCCTTTTTCCAGGATTTCCAACTGGTGATTATAAAAAAGATAAATTGTGGGGCAATATTAGTTGAGTGCATGCTTCAAACAAATGAATCGAAAGCTAGAGATAATAATTTACTTACCAGCTACCGTAACATACGTCTTTCGAACTTCTCTATTGGCAAATGCTCCAGACAAGGCGGACAAAGAATCGCGTGTCTTGGCAACCACCAAGATTCCAGTAGTACCCTTATCGAGACGATGAACAATACCAGGACGGAATGTGATAACCTCTCCGTCAGTTCCATCCACATCCACTCCCTCTGCTTGATCAGGTTTTACCTTACCATCCACCTCGATGAAATCTCCAGATCCAAATGGAGAGTCATTCGCAAGATAATACGCCAGGGCATTGACTACAGTTCCATCCCAGTTTCCAACTGCAGGATGTACCACCATCCCTGCTGCCTTGTTCAAGACAATCATGTGCTCATCTTCGTACAGAATGTTGAGGGGAAGATTTTGCGCAAGAATTTCCAACGGAGTCTCATCTACTGCATGTTTGACATACATTACAGTTCCCTTTTCCAACTTCAAAGATTTACGTGTTGTGACAGTGGGCGTTTGACCAGCGGCTTTATCCTCTGAAGTCAAAATTGCTACCATTCCATCACTAATTAATGAACCACATTTCGATCTGGACATATCAGGTTCCATGAATGAGAGGATAGCGTCAATTCTTTTGTTATGCAATTCCTCAGACACTTCGTATTCTTTGAGACCATGAAGATCTGATGTCGACTGGAGTAGCTCCCACTCGTCGTCCTGGTTGGGTCCATCATTTTGTGATTTTTGTTGTTGAATGACTAGCTTTTCTTGGTAATCAATTTCAGCTTCAAGGGCTTCAATAGCATTAATATCAAACTTTGCAGTAGGTGGTATCTTTCCAAATAGAGGTCCACCCTGTTTCATTGGCAGTGGCAGTCTGATGCAGGCATTACATTGTGTGAACCCATTGGCAGAATTGAAGAGACTAAGTGACAGAATGAGTGGAAGGGCAAACATTTTACAGCAGCTGCTACCAGTAGGAGCTTTACCATTTTCTGAAGGCATGATATTCAAGCTGTTTGGGTTGAATTTTGATGGGTGGTGATGAATATGAATGATGTATGATGGATGATGTTGTGTGATGTTTGATGTTTGATGGGTGCGTTTTTCTTCGTACAACAATAGGCAGAAAAGTTTTTGGTTGGAGGAGGAGATCAGCGTCCGTAACGCACTGACCATACAAGGTTGGGAAACCACATTTGAGAATCATCAACGTAGACATTGCAGGTTACTATGCTATGCTACCACACACAGTTTCTAAGTACGCATCGAGCGCATAATAAATTAGGTCCCATTTTTTTCATAAATATTTAACTACTGCATTTTTGAATTTACTGCGCACTCTTATGGTACAGTTGCTTCGTGTGAACTTCAGTGTGTACATAAAACTTTATGTGCAAGGGTTCAATGAGATGTTACCAAACAGGATGAATTGTTATTCCTACTCTTCATGTCATTGGATTGCACAATTATAATCTACCCATTTAAATCCTGCCCATTTACCTTGTGTATATAAAGCTTATGTATCAAACCTAATGGTTTCACCAAAATCTCGGTTTAAATGCAAATAATTTGTAAAATTTGCTGTTATGTAAAATGCTATGGTATCCTCTCATTTTTCTGTAACTGTGAGCTTTCAATAGCCATGGATGGATTATTTTTTCAGTGATGGACTCAACTTAATTGACTATTTCTTCTTCCTCTTCGCGGATGATTTCTACTTCTGCGCCGAAAAAGGAATCGATTGCGTATTCTTCGTGATACTTGTGACCTGCCACCATGCCTTCATCTTCATCAGCTTCATCATAGTCATTAACAACTTCAATGACGGCATTCAAGTCTTCATCTTCCTCCACTACCCAACCCATATCTTCCAAGATTGGTTCTTCATCGACATCGACATCATCAGTAGAAGAGACTTTATTCGCATTCTCCATTTGTGCATATGCCTCCTTCCTTTCTGCTAATAAAATGGAATAGATTACATCCTCTTCATTAGTTTCGTCAAAGTCATTAACAGGACCAGTGACGGGATTCAAGTCTTCATCTTCCTCCACTACCCAACCCCCATCGACAGGACCAGTGACGGCAGTCAAGTCTTCATCTTCCTCCACTACTTCATCGACATCGACATCATCAGTAGAAGAGACTGTATTCGCATTCTCCAATTGTGCATATGCCTCCTTCCTTTCTGCTAATAAAATGGAATAGATTGCATCCTCTTTAGTAGCTTCATCAAATTTATCAACAGGACCAGTGACGGCATTCAAGTCTTCATCTTCCTCTACTACCCAACCCCCATCGACAGGACCATTGACGATAGTCATGTCATCATTTTCCTCCACTACCAAACCCTCACTTTCATCAACTTCCAAGATTGGTTCTTCATTGAAATCGACATCATTCACATTTTCCCAGCCATCTGAGTTTCCAAAAAAAGAAGCTTCGTCATCGAGTTTGCCAGACGAATTTTCCGCTGCAATGTACTTAGAGCTCTCAATTTCGTTTTCAGCAGAAGTCTCGGTGGAGGAAAAGAGGCTATCGCTACTATCGCTGCTGTCACTACTATCAATGCTGTCACTACCATCGCTGCTGTCTCTACTATCGCTGCTGTCACTACTATCGCTGCGATGATGATGGTTTGCATGCCCATGCGTGTGGGCGTAAATAGGGATACCCCTATAGTTTTCAATTTCAATTTCAGAATCATCGTGCTTGGGGTGGTGCATGTGTTCTCCGTGTCCATTAGGATTATTGCCATGCTGGTGCTGGTGCTGGTGCTGTTGCATGCCCAAGAAACCATGGTGTCCCTTATGATCGTGATGGTGCTGGTGGATCATTTCGTCGTCGAGTCCAATCTCCTCGGGATTGACATGAAGGTTCTTCCAGGTACTGTTCTGCTTCTTCTGCTGGCCACAGCACATGGCCTTGGCAGCAATTCCGATCAGAATTGAGACGAGGAACAGTTTCATCAAGATGCATCTGCGGCGTCTGTAACAAGGGCAAGCAGGCTGATTGGTCAGTGAAGAATCTTCTTCACCCATGGGAACGGCAGTGTACACAGTATTTGACATTATATCTATTGAGGGCTTGAATTTGAGATTGATGGTCAAATAAGTTAACTAATAACTAATAGCACTAGTTTTAGTTCCAGTTGTTCTTTTCACTTTGAGATGTTCCCGGAATCAGCCGGAAGAATCGTACGAAACAGAATTCGAGAAGTGTGATGTGAAGGGCCTCTTCTGCGATTCATTCCCGTCGGATAAAAAGATGACACAATCTTCTCACAAAACAGCACAAAAGCCTTTTTTGACATAAACATGGAGTAGACAAATTCAAAATGCAAAACCCACCATCATCAATTTTATCAATCAGTAGGTAGGGCTTTCAACTTTCAACTCTTCTGTATCAACATATTTCAATGGCACTTTGTCCTCCCTTTTTCACGGGGCTATCGGAGATGACCAGGAAGTGATTATTAACCTCTTGTGGGAAGCCATAGTTGAAGCATTGAGCACAATACTAGCGGACGGCGCCGTTAATATTCTTGATAAAGTGAGATACAGCACCTTGCATCATTGCATATGACTTTGGGTACCTTAGGTATGAAGTCGCGTTTGCGAGCAATATTCTTCAGGGCGTCAAGCCATCGATTGGTCCAATGATCATTGCTTGATGTTTGTATATGTGTTCACGATTGGAGCTGAACAGTCACTGGCTGCTGGTATGGTATGTGGATAATTTTGGCTTTTTAAAATGAATAGTCTGGACTTTAATTCAATTGTGAATCTGCACTTTGATTGATTGATTTTACAACTGAAATCTTTGTGCTTTTGTTGAAGTGAGAAGGTTAAAGTATTTTTATTTTAGCTCTGATAAGAACAAATTGGAAAATGCCTGGTCAATTATTGTCATAGCGTATGCTGGATAAGTGAAAGCTGAAGAATGACCGGCGGCTAATCAATCAAAGTTCAATCACAGACAGGGGGCGGCTTTTATCGGAATATCAATGGTCGTATATTCCGCTAACAATCGCCCACTCCCTGTCACAGACAGGTCACAGACAAGCAAAACTGCTTCTCCAAATGTCTATTGCATTGAAACCTAAAGTTAGTTATAGGTATCTTTAATTTTAGAAGGTGGCAGCTAGGGCCTAGTGGCAGCAGCAGCTGACGGTTGAAAAAGGATCGTGCAGAGGTCAATTAGTAGCAAGTACAAAGGTCTTATCAATTTTGTTTCATTGAGCTCTAAATCAATTTGACAGAACACATCAGAAACACTAGCATTATGTCAGAGGATACTGAAGTGGAGGAGTCATTTATCTTTACAAAAGCTGGAATTATCATTCCAATGGTCACGGGATCCATATCCTTCCTATCCTCAATGATTATTATCTCCATAGTTCTTCGGTCGATGAGTGGTATCAAAACAACATATCATCGAATCATTTTGTTCATGAGTTCAGCTGACTGCTTAACATCCTTGGCGATCGCCTTGACCACAATTCCAATGCCTAAAGATGTCATCTACCCTTTTGACATGCCATCATATGGAAATATTGCCACATGCGAGGCTCAAGGAATCATCTTTATTATGGGAACCGGTATAGTTTTTTGCATGAACGGTATTCTAAACATTTACTATTTGTGCACATTGAGGTATAACATGACGGAGAAAACGTTTCGATGTTATCTGGAGATTCCCCTTTACATTGTGTCTCTTGTGATTTTTATTACTTTACCTTCCACAGCACTGTTGAATCAAAAATTACTGAACCCAAACCCATCTTATCCTATTTGTGACGCAAGTACCACATATCCGCTCGACTGTACGAAAGCTGACAATCCTGAATGCCGAGGTGATGGAGGGAGCGGTGCCTTTGTACCATTGTTCTATTCCACGATCACTCTTGGCTTCTTCACTCTCGTGATCACAATGGCTCTTATCGTCCATTCGTTCTATAGGAATGCACATAGCCTACGAAAAGCCTTGAACGAAAAACCGAGCAAGGAGATCGATGCGAAATATAAAGCACTCCAATATGCCCAAGAGTCTTCTGGTATCATCACACGACAGGCCCTTATGTATATTGCAGCCTTCTTGATAACATGGGTATTTGGATTCGTTCATTCTGTGTTGAGTGTCAGTGGCAACAACAATAACAAGGAGTTATTGACCGTCTTGAGGATGATCTTCCAACCTTTGCAAGGCTTGTTCAATCTTGTCATCTTTGCGTATCACAAAGTCTGCGTAAATCTTCGATCAGATGAGGATCTGACAGTTGGTGAAGCCTTTCGCATAGTTTTTCTATATCCTGAAGAAATGGAAGATTCGGCACAGGTGCATAATTTAGACTTCGTGTTTGAGGATTGTTATGGTATTGACAACAAATACGCCCCTGAGCACAGTAATGTAGTAGAGATTGAGATGGGGATTGATGGATGTGATGAGGATCTGAGTGGATTTCAAGAAAATGGCAATCTAGAGGCTGAAGGAGACCATGACATACAGCTTGATTTAGGAAAAGCAAGCATGGCAGGCGCGTCAACTGGTTTTGTGTCTGTCGAGGAAATGCCATCCATGGGGGAGCAGGAGAGATGTAGCAAGTATAAGTGTTATTGAGATCAGAAGGAAGCAGCAGCGCGGCTCGGTCTAGGGAGTGGTCTGGGAAGTTGTCACTGCTAGCCAACGAAGTCATCGTAAAGAACGGCCTGGATGGCGACCATTGGATATCAGACGTTTACGACTTGGTTTCTGTTGACCACAGAAGACCGATTTAATCAGTGCTTCTTTCCATGAGATTTCGTATGTATCGTTATCAGGGGAGGATGAGAATACTAGTGTGAAAAAACTAATTTATGTTTTCATCAATCTGACAAAAATAATTTGTTTGAATGGATGCTGCACTTCTCTAATCTTTAACCGAAGTAAACTGAAATAGTATGAAGGTAGAATGACTCGGAAATATCAATACATGATGGAAATAGGAATTATGATTGAAAAGTGAGTTTAATGCTGTGGTTGCTGTTGTAAAATAGTAGAATACCTCAGATTCTCAAACGGGATTTATAAGAAAAAGTGGCAGCGCACTGCTTTCTTCAAACATGGGCATTGATTGCACTTCATTCTAGCTACGTGTTGCAGGTTCGCACACAGACTTTAATTCTTTAAAAGTGTTTCAAACTGCAAATTTATAGTGACATTCAGTGCTGAACAATCAATGCTAGAGTTGAACAGATAAGTTTTAACGATAAGTAGCATACTCGTTCTTGTAGTAATCATTCTCCGGAGCAGTGCATGCAAGAAATATTCTGGCACCAAAAGACTTCATGTCATTGATTACATCCTTTAAATCCTCTTGCATCGTCTCGAAAGGATCCTGACAGTCAATATCATCGTCATCTTCATATGTTGACGATATTTTTCTCTTGTTTTTTTCTCTCGCATTTCTCACCCTTCTCTTCCCTGCATCACGAGGAGTTTTTGGTCTAGCACTATCTGGTCTCTTACCAAGATTATCTCCAAATGGATCTTTCATCATAGGATTTTCCATCCTAAATCTAGCTTCTGCATAGTTAGTGACTCCAGACTTGGTATGAGCATGAGACTCTTCTATATTCATATCAACCTTTTCTATAAGATCTTGCTGTCCTTCAATTAATCCAGCCAAATCTGTATAGATGTCATTGACTTTGTTCACTTTCTCATTTATTGCTGCCACTTCAGCTTCTCGTTCGCGCATTAGATGCATGTTATATTGGTCCTCCAAATCTTCAGCTTGCCTCTGACCCTGCTGCATTTGAAACATCTGTTCTTTCTGTCTTGTCTGTGCCTGTTCATAGTAATCTCTTCCTGACATTGGTTGTCTCTGTTCTTGATACATATTATTATGTAGTGCATTATGTTGCATACTAGCCATATGCTTCATTTCATCCGAGGTATTGGCTGATATTTGTTGTTGGTTAATAAAATTTTGGCCCATTGTTTGTTTCATTTGACTAGCATAATTCGTTGGAAAATACTGTTGTGGATGTTGATGGTATTGTGGATTCTGACCCGGATGATACCGCGGTTGCTGCCCAGAATCATATGGATGCTGCTGCTGCTGCGCGAATTTTCCTGGTGGTGGGGCTCGTTGTGGTATTGGTTTATTTCTCTGTCTTTGTGGTGTTGTGTTTCTTTGTCGCTCAGGGGCAGTGTTGGCGGCTATCCTTCGATTTGCTTGATATTCTTCCATAGTGATACTTTTTGGTGAAGCTGCTTGATCCTGCCTATACACATATTGGTGCTGATGCTGTTGTTGCTGCTGCTGCTGTCGTGGTTTCATTTGCAGCTTTGGAGACCAATTCAAACTTGGAGGATGTTGCTGTTGCCTTTGGGGAGTTGAAGTCCTATTGGGTGGCTGCTTCCTTTGAGGAGTCGACGACCTGCTCGAACATGCAGGTTGCTGAGAATGTTGATGCTGCCTTTGGGGAGTTGAAGCCCTATTGGGTGGCTGCTGCCTTTGGGGAGTTGACGACCTGCTCGAATAGGCAGGTTGCTGCTGCCTTTGTGTCGTATGTTGGCCAAGCTCACTTTGACCAGAGATTTCTGCTTGATAAGAATTTCTCATGCGACCAACCATGTTCGGTGTTTATTCTAATTTTATGACAAGACGATCAGCAGAAGCAGGGTGGTGGTTACGAATAATCTTCACTCCTACCAGTACCTTCACCTACCTCAAAAGAAGAGAATAATTTGGTGTAAATGTTAATGAAATCAGCGATAACATTTTTTGCGCCAGGACAGCTAAATTAATCTTTGAAATATGGCTAAATTCTTCCAAACCGTAACGGCAATGAAATTTGCAGCCCTTTATTTTCATATAAATATGTGTTAGCGCTTTTCAAAAGTCCTAGCAAAACTGTCGCATTGTTCATTTTGTGAGTGTTGTTTACAGTCTGTACAAACAGTGTCTGGGCGTTGAGTGAAAATTTCATTTCATTTCGACAATCAATGAAATATTATAGCAATTTCAATACATGGACGACTCAGAACGATTAAATTCCACACTTATCACACATCCAAATTTGTGTGCTCGGGACGTTTGGGACAGAACATAGTAAAAGATCGCATTTGATATATGTACATTTGAAGCAACTAATAGTATTGAACAAATCATTTTAACAATTATGAATGATCCCTACGCGTACAGACACCTAGAACAAGGGAACGAAATTGTGCCAACCAGTTCGCTGAAGAGGCGCAAATTGGATGAGGATGCAGTGGCAAGTGTTTTGTTGTCACTTGATGGAAGAAGTCCTCCGAAGCGTTACAGATCAACAACCCCACTTATTGATTCAAGAGAAATGTCTAATACATCAGCACATCAGTCCCCAGAACAACGGCAACACGAGGAAACCAGCACAAGAGATGACAGTAGTCCATCTTCTTCTTCAAAGCTTTCTCGACGTTTTATGGCGAGGTTCGAAGGAAATCATCATTCAGGGGAAACTTCCTTGAAAAATGGAGAGACGGCCGACTCGAGGGATCTTGCATCGGCCATGGCATTAACTTCACTTGCTAATCAGTTGCCGACACAAGGAAGCCCTACTTCTCATGTTAAGTACCAGAAGCAGACTATGGATTACAATGGATATCATGTAAATTCACAACGTCAGCCTCCATACGCTGTACAAATGTCCAATATTGGAATGCCATCATTCCAAGGTCCTCCAATGTGTAGAGATTACTACAATAACTCGCCTCGCAATTATAACCCGAGTTCAACGTATGCACATCACAACCAAGCTCCGCAACAGTGGGCCTGTGACTTTTGCAATCGAGCATCTTTCTCTACTTTTGACGAAGCATCTAATCACGAGAAGGATTGCAATTATAACCCTGAGATACTGCCGAGAACGTCTTTAAAGGTACCTCCCAAAGAATCCTCGCGAAGTATTTCAATGACATCTGTTGTTAGTTCTGAATTAAAGCACAGTATTCTCACCAGTGACACAAAATTTGTCTCTTCGCCAGGAGACGAAGATGAAACCAATTTTTTTTGTGGTACTATCCCTCTTGCAGTGCCATTAGCTGACCCTGAATGGCTGTCTGAGATGAATTGTTACATTCGCAAGGAATGCATTCTTGCATTTTCAGCTGATACTTGTAAGTTATTTTTGCTCATCAAATTTGTCATTTACTTTGGCACGCAGTGATACTAACAGTGTCGATGTTTATGCTTCCTTTCAGATGACGTTCTTAAATCTTCGAAAAGGGGACGCATTGCGCTGAAACAAATTGGAATTAAATGCGCATTTTGTGCCAACACAGATATCGAATCAAGAGCCATGTCTGCTGTTTCTTATCCTGTGTCATCCTCTGGTATCTACGAATCTATAAAGAGATGGATTAAAATACATTTACCTCTTTGCAAGTCTATTCCATGTGAGGCTAAGGAGAAAATTGCAAAACTAGAAATCGTTGCTAGTATTCCAACCAGAAGGCAGTACTGGATAGATTCCGCAAAGGCCCTCGGCATTGCAGATACACGCAATGGACTTCGATTCACTCACAAAATAAGTGATGATGAAAATGCCAAAAAGGCAGCCAAAACGCTCTTGAAATCAAAGTTTTGTGACGACTATAGTTCCAGTATAGACAAGGACAAAGAGAGTAGTAATCTTGTTACTAAGGGAAAGTTCATCGTCTTCCCAGATGACGAGGACATCATCACCCCATTCCTCTATACCTTATTGCGTCAAGTTGAATCATGTCAGTTTACAGACGCAGATAGATATATTGCCCGCAGTAGATGCTCGTCAGGTTTCCATGGTTTCCAATGTCGACATTGTTCCGGGCACGCAGGTTTGGGAAAGTACTTTCCAACATCACCAAAAGCTCTTTCAACAAACAGTACCAGTCAGAATATATTTTCTCACGTTCTAAAGTGCAAAAAGTGCCCCGAGGAAGTCAAAGAACAGTTAAAGAAACTCAAATGTGAGAAGGGCCACTGGACAAGAAGAACAACAGGATGGAGGCAGAAATTCTTTGAAGAGGTATGGAAGAGACTCCACGAAGGGGAGCAAGCTGAAAATATTAATATATGATAGTAAATGCATTAAATTCGTTAAAGTATGTGATCCGTTTATCTCATGTTCAATGATTATTGTTGATAATTGTGCTAGTGCAGTTAGTATATAGTGCTGTAATTAGTTTACCCTGAAAAGCCTGAAACCATATTTTACTAATACGGGAACATTTTTCTTAGGCTTGTTTTTTTTTCTTAGAATTCTTTCTCTTCTTCATAGAACCTGCTGATGCAGTCTTCTCGTAATCTTTTTCAATTGCTCGCCTCTCTGTTCTTAGACGCAATACTTTAGCTTTACTCATGGTATCACCATCTTCAGTCTTGTTCTTTCCCTTGACTCGTTCGATCTCCTTCCTTCTCTTATGTAGTACTTCTACTGCAGCCTGTTTCTTCTCAAGCCCATGCTGCATACGTCCATACAATCTTTTTCCTCTCTTGCTCATCATAGTCTTGGCTAGGGCCTTTTCTTCCTCGTCCTGTTAATTTCGATGTAAAAGAGCGTTGAGCACATTATCGTCAGTTTGAAGCAACAAATTTAAATCATACATGCCAACTTACCTCTTTTAGTTTGCGCTTAGCACGCTTCTTTTCCAGTTCCTTCTCATCTTCCTCCTCTTCTTCTTCTTCCTCTTCAATCTCATCAGCTTCGCTCTCTTCTGCTTCTCCATCGCTACCACTTTCATTTTCTGAGTATGCAATAGATTCTTCTCCCTTGTCATCTTCGGCAGCTATCTCATTGACAACTCTAACAGGCATCACAGTACCGTTCTTGAGGTGTTCAATTTCCTCTGCATATGCAGGTTTGTAAGCCTCTTCGTCGTTGTCGACCCAAGGTGAAAGGTGGGGTGGCAATTCTGCTCCAATAGCATATCTGCTCGTTGGTAGCAAGAACGAAAAGTTAGCAGAGTCCAAAAGCCACTGTGGTTGCACAAATTCTCTTGACTTTGGAAGATCATCGTAGGACGAAGGGAGCTTAGGACGGTCAACGATGTGATGTGTAATGGATGGGTCCTTTACACTGACGGGCGAATCATTTCCTTCCCATCCAACATTTCCACCATAAGCCAAACAGACAAGCTCAAGATATCCTTTTGGAACCTCACGAGAAATAAAAATGGTCATTCCTGCGAAGAGTCGCTTGCGTTTGCTCGCATCCTCGTCGAGAGTCATTACTTGATTTGCCCCAACAGCTGCATCTTGATTCATGCTCTCCAGTGCGTCTTTCAACGGCCCAGCTAAATCAACCTCATCTTCGTCACCATCCATGTCTTCATCGTCATCGCTTTCGTCAACCTGCTTCAGAGCTTCGTCGATAGTCTTTAGCTTGTCACGATTCGATTTAGATCCGCCAACTTTCTTTTCTGTCTTTTCGATTGCCTGCATATCCACAGCCTCGGAGATAGCATTTGAAGCGCCATTTCCAGCCTGTTGTAGTACCTTCTTCAATACGTGCAGATTCGCAGCCAACACAGAAGTACTTCCGCTAAGTTCAACACTAGTCACAGGAAGAGGATACCTGACACCGATGTCAGTGTACAATTTGTACATGACAAAACTAAGTAGAGTCTCATAAAATTCGAAGAAAGTGCCCATGACCCTGAAATCAACATCTCTTGGGATGTTTTGTGTGTAAGCGTGAGGAATAACCCAGCAAACCTTGGTATTTTGAATTGTTGCTTCCATGTATACTCCCTTGACCGAAACAAAGGACTTTGTAACGGCAGAAGTAGTGGAACAGTATGCTCCCCACTGTGCAGCCAAAGACTGTGCTTTCTTTGTGATTTTCGCATTAACACGCCCTGTACTAGGAAGTGCTGCAAATAGATAAGTCAATGCGAGCGCATCATCTAGATCAGACAAAGCATCAACGAAGCGAGGATAACGCTCGCGAACCAAATGATGAAGAGTGTATGTAGGGGCAAAGGAATCTTTACGAGCAGCCTCGTCTTTTTCGTTCCTTCCTGCTGCCTTTCGCACTTTTTTCATGAATGCTCTAAACTCACGGAACTTGGCAAGCAAGGGCTCGTGTGTGAGAGCTTTGACATCCTTAATGTGATAGAATACCTGTCCCTTCTTGTTACCAGGAGTCCTGCCTCTAGGTTCACGAGGGTACACACCCTTTAGAATGCAAAGTCGGCGAAAATCTTTCAGGGTGACTTTCAGTCTCTTGAGAGTTGCAGATCTTGTAATGAAGGTTGCTTCCAAACCTGCATTATTCTTCTTTAGATTCTTTCCCATGCGCGAAAGCTTACGCTTGGACCCCATCCCAGAGTGGGATGCAGCCTTGATGGACTTCTTCTTGATCTTTCCTTTTGTTCTATTTCCCATGTTTGAATTTGTTTCTGCCTATTGATACGGTTACTGGTAGCAATAATATGCTTATAACTTATAACAACTCCTTGATAAATGTTTGAGAGAAGGAAATAAAAAAACAAAATGTGAGGATAGATTTAGTTTTGGTTGGTTGGAATCTAATAGGATATGAGTTCACTGCCATACCCGGGGTTTGGGCTTGAAGATATCCGATTTTCTTGCGTTGCATCAGCCATCAACCATCAATCAATCAACCATCAAACCAACGGTGCGAGCATCATCACATCAAATCAATTTCTTTCACCACTCAACACAGTAGCAACATCCAACTATCGATCATGAAGTGCTCTGCTCTCGTCACCATCTTCACTGCTATGTTTGCATCTGCCGCTGCCTTTGCACCGACTAAACAAACTTTCATCAACAAGTCAATCAACATAAACTCGCTTCAACAAGCATCTCCCACTGTAGAGAAACCTATTGCTATTGAGAACCAACGTTATTCCATGGCACAAGTGCAAACCATGTCTTTATTCGGACTTGGAGGACCGGAGTTAGCTGTCATTCTTATTGCTGCAGCTTTCGTTCTCGGTCCCGAAAAATTGGCTGCGCTTGGAAAGGATGCTGGAAAGATTGCTGGAGAGCTGAAGGAGGTCCCCAAGGAGTTCCAGAAGGGATTGGACGAGGGAGAGCAACAGGCTATGGCAATGAAAAAAGAAATTTCTGCTGCTGATGTGGAGAAGGTAGAAGCGAAAGTGGAAGTGGAAGAGAAGGTGGAAGAGAAGGCTTCGAAGGAGTAAGCTTATTGTACAATCTCTTTACATTTGAAAGTGCTTATTTGAGACATTTAACTAGCTAGGGAGGTCCGCTGAAAGTTTACTTGAGCAATGAATGTGGTCGACACAATTTGATTTAGTACAGCTACAGTGATCTTTCGCGAGATTATTCGAATAGATGCAACTGATGATCTCAGATACGAGAGTGATTGGAAGAATTTTTGTAACCATAAAATCAGACGTAACTAAAAGACAAATTTTGTGAGAGTTCCAATGTACATCTGCTTCATATGACCTCTATCTAATCTACAATATGGTCATCAACGAGCGCAGCCAGTTCTGAATTCTCCATTTTGATTTCAAGTTGCATAAAACATAAAACACAACATAACATATGAATATAACCTATTGATTTTTCATTCGGGCTTCTACTAGAGAGACAATAGAAACACGGACCGTTTTCCCGCCGCTTTCAGCAAATCCAAAGCAGTTATGACGCGGACTCTTTGACACCTCAACTAAAGTCTAAAGCTGTCTAAAGTCCAAAATTAGAAATCAGGCAACTCATCATCCCCATATTGAACTGCATTCACCGCAACACCAAGGACCAACACGACAACAAGAATTATGAATTACTCAACCATATTGCTACTGCTATCGTATCTGAGCCTCACATCTTCGTTTGTGGTGCAAAATCGAGGTCTGGCATCTCAACAGATATCAAACGTAAATTCACTTCAGAACACGAATCATTTTATCTTTCCAGAGGCAGTAGAGAAACAGCGGAAATCGGTTGCTGCTGTCCAGACTATGGGACTCTTTGGTCTCGGTGTTCCTGAGATAGCAATTATTCTCGTGGCGGGAGCTTTCGTGCTCGGACCAGAGAAACTAGCTGAATTGGGCAGAGATGCTGGAAAGACGGCGAAAGATCTGAAGGAGGTACCGAAGGAATTTCAGAAAGGAATGGACGAGGGCCAGATTGACGCTAGAAGTAAGAAGGCAAAAGAAATGAAGAGTGAAGATGAGTAGGAATAACATATGGAAAGGTGCTTACAGCTAAATAAGAGTGAAAAAGTGCAGACAGCAAAAAGATAAAGTACTGATAACTGATAACATTAGAATCTGTAAGACCTTGGACGTAATAAAATAGAAAGTGTCCACTTAAGTTGGTTGTAATCTCTTTTGGATGTATGACAATATGGAATTCATTGGGATTTTCTTAGTGTATGAGGAATGCATTCTTCTGAAGGCATTTTCGAATTTTTGTATTTGCAGATGGATTTATTGTGCCTGAAATTTTTGTAAACCTTTTGCAACACATAATAAAACATAAGTATTTAGGACAATAGTGCGATGATCGTTTTCGCAAGTGTACTGAGTGAAAGGGAGTGAAAAGGATTATCAAGAGTACACCGTAGGCTGGTTCCAGGATAAGGATTTAGGACAATAGCGCGAAGATTTTTCTCGCTAGTGTACTGAGTGGGAGGCAGTGACAAGGATTATTAAGAGTAAACCCTAGGCTGGTTCCAGGATCCAAGAGTTGGTGATGGGACTCCTAAAGGCCAAGTTTTTTTCTCTTTGCGACGGGTTTTCTTTAATTTCAATATGTATGGAAGTGAGTACAATGAATACAGCATTCAAAATCTTAGGTTGTCGTGAAGTTGATAAGCGTACCTTGATTTTCTTATCAAGAAAGTCTGTGCTTCCGTTCTCGATCATACGCTGATCATCAGGACTGTAAGATCTCCTCAAATATACATGAGGGTTGAAAGGATGGTCGCAACTCATGATGAACTTGTCAGAGAATTTCTCTAAAAACTTCTTGAGACCATTGTGTCTTTCTTTCAAAATTTGGCTGAGGCTTGGGTTACCTGTCGCTTCCTGTAGCATTTTACCTACTTCGCCAACAGGAAGGGGTCCCTTATCCTGTAACACAGTTTCTGCGAGAGTGACAAGTTGAGATGGATTAATATTGTTCTCAGCGGACACAACTGCAGGGATGGCATTATTTCTTCCATCAAGGCGCATGTTTTGTAATTGCATGGGATCAACTGTATTATTGTAAGAGGAACCACTTGCGTTAGAATACGCATGCTGCCTCATGTTGTGATCACTTTGCGAAAGATGCACACTTCTAGAAGAAGAATTCGTGTTCTCTAGTTGCTCTACCCTATACTTGAGAAATGACACGTGATTGGAGCTGTCGGTAAGGCTGGTTTCTGCATTATGAAGCCTATTCTGAAGCTGATCGCAGCAATTCATAGTGGAGATAAGACGGGCTTCTAGCAATATCATGCGAATCTTATCTGATAAAGATTTGGATTCATCTTCCAGAGAACTAAGGAACTGATCAGCAATTTGATTCCTATGATCAACGTTAAGGAAAGACTCAGTGATAGTGCTAATGTATTTCTGTAGACTTTGAGCGTCGCTGTCAGGAATTGGACCCTCTTGTAGATTGTTCATGTATCTCAAACCAGGGTAAGTTATTCCATGCCTGTGTGCGAAAAGTGAAGTCATGAGTTAGTTGCTGCCGTTAAAGAACAAATAATGATGGATAATGTATGAATAACCACATCGAAGGAGAACGTTTTGGCGAAAATAGCTTACGACTACCTGCTACCTGCTACTCACTGTGAAAGACCAAGTTGCTCGTGTACAATGTTGAGCTCGCTATACCATTTATGTGCTATGTGCGTTGCCTTAGAGTTGATGGCTGCGTTATCAGCAGATCTTGCTTGAATGATAATCTTCATCAAAATGTCGTAGTGACCGTTTTTAGGATTTTTGCGAAGATTTGCATTTGCAAGATGAGTAGAAAAGAGAATTTTCAATTGGTAATGGTTTTCATTCTTCAATCCTGGGCTGGGAACGTTAGCTCTTGGTACAGACTGATTTGATAGTTCTGGTCTAATATCAGGGATCAACGGTAAGGATTGATTTCTCGGTAGGCTCTGATCGTTTAGAAATTTCTGGTCGTGAAAGTGGTTAGTCATGACAGACGAGCTTCCAACAGATTGTGACGGTGAACTCCCACTGGTATGCTTAGTATCACTGCCTAGCGGAAAACCTTTGCGTGGTAACGGTAGATTTGATGCGTGAGAGTCATGCCTTAAGTTGTCCTGCTGTGTATTGATATCACAATTGTTTCCACTCGGAGGGTTAGGGCTTGTCTGATTCATGAAGGGGTTTGCCATTGGAGCTGATGGGGCACACAGGAAATGATTGGAGTCATTAGGTCTGAATGATGGCTGATTTAAACTGCTTGTTGGTAGGAATAGTGCATCGCCCTCAGAGGCGAATGCCTGTTGTCTAGAGGGGTCTTGAGATATATCATTCTGAAGCTTCCCAGAATTAAATTTCTCAGATGTAGAAGGACCTTGCGGTGACATGGGGGAGCTGTATGCTTGTGGCTCGAACTGCAGCATGCTGAAAGCTTGTATTCTGCACGTTTTCCGATCTCTGCAGGAGTTGGTGCCTACGAAGATTTGATCTGTTTCGAGTACCAAAGAAATACAACAATAAATACTCAACAAAATATAAAATATCGATCCGTGTCTTTCTGTGTTGATTATTAAAAGGACAAGTGCGTTCAGAATGCATTTTCAACTCAAAACAGCTCAAAAGTACTTTTGATGTCTTTTCTTCAACATGATGAGGGGGCTGGCAACTTCCACCCAAATCTTTTGCCAATCAATTCACACGTCACCTGCAAAAAATAGCTCTTTTACGTCGAAGTTTCTTTCTAAAAATCAAAAGGAAAAATCAGCGTACGTCACAAGATCTATACCAGGTACGTACATATTCGGAAATAAATCAAGAGTTTGCAGTCGTTTTCATCGGGTTTTGCCGATGGTGGTGTCAAATACATATTAGTAGCACGTGTCCCATGTCACATGTTGTGGCATGTGGCATTGAGACGGTACCGTTCTAAATAATAAATAATAACAAATCATTGTTAATACAAGAGCCTATGGCAGAGGACTACACAATCCAGATGTATTTTGTTCAAGTTTGGAGGTGAGATGCTTTACTAATTCTAATGGAGATAATTTTGCAGTAACAAGGGCAGAGATGTGATTTCAAAAAGAAACATAAATCTTCTGTCGAACAAAAGAAGCTGAATACTATTTTCATGATGTGCGGAATTTGCTGCCAACGTCGATATCGTAGTACCCCCCCCCATCATGCAGTCCAACAGCAAAAATAGAGTTCTCAACAATCTGAAGATTCTCGCCATTGCCAAGCTTCAGGACGATAACATTCAACATGGCAGGCGAAATTTAAAATTCCGTTATTTTGTAGGAGCGAAAAGTGTACTTCTTTTGTGCTGATTGATAAATTTGATTAATTCCCTCCTTTTAATCTATAATTATACAGTAGTTGAGCAGATTACAATTTGTAAAGTTGGAAAAGGAGAGCGTCGAAAGTAGCTCGCTGCGTCATTTTGGCCCACGAACTCAGGATGGAACAATTCCATTGAAATATCACACTTTGCGTTTCTCAGGCTTTTGTTGATCGAGACAGCTATTCTTTTGAATCTTTGAGCATTGTAAAGTGAAAAATTGGAGGCAATCAATATTGCACTTGCGTCCAAAGCTTCCCGTTTTTGATCTTGCAATTTCTTGACTTTCAGGACTTCAAGAATGGTCTTCCAAACTTCTCTATAGATTGTTTCTTCAAGTCTTGAGCTGGTCACACTCCATCTATCGCCAATGGAATCGCAATATCTCAATGCTGAATTATTTTCGTTCTTGCATTGCTGTGTCATCCAATGCTGTGTTTGTTCAACAAAATACAACACTTCTTCATCGACAGCAATGGATTCCACCGTTGCATCATTATAGGATCCAGTCACTGCTTCTGTGTTGAAGATTGACTCCAAGCTCTTTCTTTCGTGATCCACAGTTTCCATTTTATTTGAAGCATTTCCATCTATGTTGTCATGGATTATGCTATTCATTGTCAGCATTTCATTCAATGGGCCAATTTCTTCAGATTCGGTACGCCTACGTGTATGCAATCCAATACAGGGAAAGGGGGAGTGCCGAATTGGCGACAACATCCGTGGTTCGTTATTGAAGTTTGGATGGAAGGCACTGGCAACATATTCTTTACCAAAAGAACTGCAATGTTGATAGCATTCCCTTAGCTCTTGCATCGTTCTCTGCACGATTTTATAATTGTACATGTCAGGACAAAGCGGAAATATGATCAATTCGATATGAGACGACATATCATTTTTGTATGAATTTGATCGGCTCTTCCCCTTACTACGTGTAGTTTGAAATTTAGCTCGGCTATCATCGATGGAATCCCATACATCACTCAAGCATTCAATAACTGATTCACCGTTGCACACTTTGATATTCCGAGAGGAGCGATGATCAGAAGAAAGAGTAAAAAA
>Ga0306864_1000230_pt1 | contig 26878 bp, 19 predicted proteins | sample AntRauTorckE5430_FD_190448 | JGI IMG/M metagenome (GOLD analysis project Ga0306864, IMG submission 190448) | Saline lake microbial communities from Rauer Islands, Antarctica - Metagenome Torckler E5 #430 (v2) (version 2) | ecosystem: Environmental > Aquatic > Non-marine Saline and Alkaline >...
CCAAGAGAAAAATTACCAATTACAATTGCTCTGAAAGTTTGAAGTTGTATCCAAGGTATATTACATAGTAATGCGATACCTACCGATAACCATGACCGTAATCGTATTCATTACATACTACCATACTACTATCCGTAATCGTAACCATAACCGTGACCAATAGGCAGATAATAAATACAATTCTCGCGACGTTCGTCACAGACAGCTTCAAAGCTTCAACAAGAAAAAAGACATGAAATGCATTCTTAATGCAACATGAAGAATACCACAACACTTCCATCCCATCCTGTTCCTTCTTATATCCTCTATCCATCATCTGTGCCATCTGCATCAACCCCTCCCTCGCATCGTTACTCGATACCTCCTGTGCAAAAAAAAGAAACAAGAATCATTATCATCATCCTTTCAATAGCTGAAATTGACATAAAGCTATACATAACATACCATAAGATACAATATTATATATACGATATATACTACTACCTATCATGAGTGATCCTCAGCAGCAACAACATCAGCAACAACAGCAGCAACAGCAACAACAACAATACGGATCAGCACCAGTAACTCAAGTCATGCAACAATCATTGAATGAATCTAGTGGTGAGATGGAAAGAGGACCGGCCAAACGGCTGGCCAAGAAAGGTCAATGGGCTACACCACCAGTTGGTGAATTATTCCCAGCTGCTGCAGCACCTGCTGACACCGTCAACTTAACAACAGGATCTTTTCCAGTACCAAATACTAGCGATGATTATACCAAGGCGCTTCAGGAAGCATATCGCAGGGGTGCAGAAGCAGCAGCTGCTATGTCGCAACCTGCTACCAACGGTAATGGCAATGCCATTGCAGGAACACCGTTGCCATTGCCAGTGCATGCACATACTTCTACCCCTTCCGTGCCTCTACCTGTACTACCTGTACAGCTACCTGTAAATTTACCTGTGCAGCAACCTGTTCAGCAACAAGGTTCCACAAATATGTTGGCTGTTCAATCAGGAGCAGTTTCTACTAATATGGGCGTCCCTACCCCCCTTCAATTCACTTCATCAATGACATCGCCACCACCACCGCAAGAACCTCAAGTTTCAGTACAGGCCGCTTCTCATCCTCATGCACATGTACATGCACATCCTCAGACTAATCTTCCGCAACAACCATTTTATATGAATGTGGATCCTACACCTATTGCCCCAGAAATCGTTTTATCCGCTGCTGCAGTAGGGATTGCTGCATCTGAATCATCAATCACCTCGAATAGAAGTGTGTCGATGCCTGATATGAGTGGTCTCGACAAAGCTGAAGATGAAGAGACAAAAAGGCTAAAGAGATTAGCGAGAAATAGAGCAAGTGCACGATTGAGGCGGCTAAGGAAAAAAAACTTGGTAAGTGTAGAATTTGTGCTTTTGTGTCATGTTGTTTACTGTACTGTGTGTGTTTCTGATCTTTTACTGATCATCACTTCTTATTTTGGTTTCCAATTCATAGGTTGAAAGTTATGAAGCAGAAGTAGGTGTATTAGAATCATCCTTGGCAAAACTGAAAGCACACGAGTGGGGAGTGGGTGCTGATACTGATACGCTCCTGGAGGCTCTTTCCATGGACAGGGGACAACAGAAGATTGATGCACAGAAAAGGAAAGAACTCATAACCAGCATTCTCGCTCAACAAAGAGAACAAGTTCGTAGTCTCATGGATTGTCAAGTAGAAAATATGACTCTGGCATGGATTGCTCAACATGGTGATAATGGGGACGAAGTAGCGAATGGTGCAGGGGACGCTGACATGGATGATCCTTCTACAAAAGCGGAACTTGATGATTTGGCATCGGAATTGAATCAAATCCTGGATCTCTCTCCTGAACAAAAAAGCCAACTTCAAGGCTCCACAGAGGGAATTGAAGAAGAAAGGCAGGCGATCCAAGTCATTGATGAGAGCCTAACAGCTCTCATTAGTAATCCATGGCTGATGAATAGGGGCATTGAAGAATGCACAGATCAATTTACAGAAATATTGAATCCTACACAAATGTCGAAATTTCTTCTTTGGGCAGATCATAATTCAGAATCTATTGATCAGCTTGATTATGTCAATGCTCCTTCAGCGAATGCGCTACCAAGTGCGAACCCAACTTTCGCTTTTGGGATCGACGAAACGAACACGGGGGAAGATTGACTTCATTATCACGCATGGGAAATTTGCATCAGATCAATTCAAATTGCAAAGAAATAGAACATAAGTAAGAAAAAATGATTATACACAGCAGGTTCATCACCAAACAGGAAAAGCGTTTTTATATACCGAATGCGTTTTCATATACCAAATGCGTAGTGAAGATAGAAAGATAGAAGAGGTCGTCAAATCATTTTATATATGATTATTCAGTATTATTAGGCTGAATAATATAATCAATGATTGAATAATGTACCCATTCGATCCTGATGTTCGTAGATCAGATGAATTCCTGTGTAGATACAGAACTGTCTGGCAGGAAATCAGCAACGAGTAATACTCGTAACTGATCTTTGCCAAGCGTTGGCGACCGATGAGGAGCAGCATAGGCCAGGCTGTCTATTCCTGTTTCATGATTCGAACGGTACTCTTCCCAAGCTCGGCCCATGAGCAGAACTGCATCCCCTTTATCTGCGCACACTGCAACATCCTTCTCACCACGAGGCATAATCAATTTATTTGCCAGGGTAGTATCATCTTCGTCCAATTCGTTCAATGCATTTCTGTCAACTCGGAACGGATGGTCGACCTCATTTTTTACCGGAACATAAATACAACCAGGGCCGACTAGGGACATGACAAGTCTGAGAGGGACATGATCTACATGCCACCTGGGACACTTTTGTCCATCGCTCCCCAACGTAGATACAAGACGAGCCTTGTATAGACCATTATTTTGTTGAATATGTTCTTGGAAGAATGTCAACGCATCTGATATATAATTCTCTACTTCTGCTACTTCTCCATCATTCATATCAACAATGTTATGATCATTCGTATTTGAATGGAGCAGGCATTGCTGCACTAAGGATATAGCTCCTTGTTTTGCGTCACGGAATTCAACAGTTACATCAACTCCAGTTTTCCCTCTCTCATTAATACTTCTGAGCATAATTCGATCCCACAGTTTGGGAGGCTCTGGAGATATATTGCGGATGAAGGATGTATTGTCATTTGCCACTGGCATATGTTTGACAATGACATTATTGGTATCAAAGAGCAGATTTCGAGGAGGGTAAGATGCTCTGTAATCATCTTCGCTCTGCTGTTTCGATCCTTGAAAGAGAGCAGACACGAAAGAAACACTTTCAGAGTTTCTATGCCTGTGCGATGTTCTTTGCAGGTATCCACTAGGATCAAATGCTACTGCTGCACCAATAATTGCTAGTCCGAGCACGAGACGAATCGATTTAAACTGTGGGATTGACTTTGAATGCAATTTCATTGGATTCTTGCTTCCTTCACGAATTTCTTTGTTGTTATTAGTTTGTATAGATTTTGGTAGTAGGAGACTGATGGGGATTTCACTCACTTTTGTGATGTCATGCATTGCTTGTTTATTGTTTATGTTTGGTTAGATTTTAATGGATTACTGTGGCTGGTGGCTGGAGACTACCGAGTGATGACATTGAAGAGAGAACAGACTGACTGATATTATGATTGATAAATGATAAATGATGATCGACGAAAATGTGAGATGATAGATGAATTATGACGTGTTGATGATTGATGAGAGTGATGAAATGTCTGTTTGTGTCAATCCGTTAGGCTACGCGCGTGAAAAACCTTCATGTAGCAAGCTCTCTCTCTCTCTAGAGAGAGAAGAGCAAGCGAAAGCGAAGCAACCAATCAATAACAAGGTATGGGTTAAAAAACACAAGAATACCTTTGTCATTCCATTATTTCATCACGCACTAGTTGCAGTAATAGCTGGTAACAATTGACACCTAATCAGGAACTGGAATAGGCGAATTACTCTCACCAATGCTAACTATATTAGATCAAGCAGCAAGCAGGGTACTATGAACGAAGGAATGCAAGCATCTAACCAGAGGACCGAATGTGAAAGGGACCAACCTACCGAATTAGAAATTAGAGCCAAGAATACAATCAAGGACCTCAATTCAGAATATTCCAATTTAAGCAACGCCGAAGCCATCATCTTAGAACAACTAGAGAAGCTGAAAGGGGACGAGACGTTGCTACAGATTGCATTGGCGCAGTCCAAAGAGAATGTCAGAGACAAAATTGCAAGAGAAAAGAGTTTGGTCGATAATGAGGCATTGAAAAATCTTCATGCTGCTCTCATGGGTGACGATGATGATGATAGCAGCAGGGACAGCGATGATGACCTCAATTCTACAAACATGAATGGGGTTGCACTTGGTGTTGCGGAACCGATGTCTGATGAGGAATGATGTGATTAAAGATGACATGATCTACCTCTTTTTTATAAGGTAACCCCCGAGAATAGTATACAAGACCGATCATTTAAATCATCAAGATGAAAGCTATATCCCATGTAGAATGCAGAATGCCTTCAGCTGGTTAAGTATAAAAGACGTTCATCATCAGAAAATGAATATGTAATAGCATAACACACAAAGACAATATATTGGAAAGAACTTCGGCTATGCAACTCATTATCTTACAACAAGGTATTGTAATTCCTCATTTTAATTTTTTGCAAGAAGCAGCGATCGACCAAAAATATTATTACTTCGAAGAGAAGTCAGCGATCGACCAGACAGCGTAAAAATAATGAATGTTCCACAATCTGCACGACAGTGCTGTGACGACGTAAAAGTTCTTGGACGTAGACCGACCAACAGTCAAAGCACTACGCAGCTCTTAGGTAGGGCAGAGGTCTTTTTGGGTACACTTGTGAAATCATCATATCAGTACATACCTTCTCGTCAAACAAATTGAATGAATGAAAGCTAAAAAGTCAAATTACTTCACCTTTAAGCGCGCCACCAATTTCAAGCGAACGCTGAACGCTGGACACGTACTTCAGAAGCAAATTAGCAAAGGAACAAATCAATAACAAATAACAAATAACCGATACTGTACATCTTCTTTTTCAAAACCGCTCTGTCCTTTCCGACACTCTTTGATCGCATATTTCATATTTCTTTCACTTTAGGTTTTTCTCAGAAACGATGATTCGGAAGGAAACATTCTTTGCCTTATTCAGTCTCCTTGCTGGAGTTAGCGCTTTTGCGCCCAATTCAAATGCGCCATCATCTTCATCCCTTCTCTCTTCGATTACTCCTCCGAGTACAGAAGCAGTAGCAGTAGCAGTATCAGAAGCATCAGCAGCCTCTACAAACTGGTTCACTCCTGACACCAAGAAAAGTGATGCAGACGTGAGCATCCTGTCAACTGAGCAACTTAAAGCGCAAGTCCTCCAGCTTGGCGCTGCTTTAGATAGGGGACAAGCATACAACCCTACTTCAGGAGCATATTACTCTGGGGTCATGCTTGCAGCGAAGAAAAAGATCCAGGAGCTCGTATCTAGAGCTGATCCTGATGTCAACATACCAAAATCGCTCAAGGATATTGAAGGTGAATGGGAATTAATCCTAACAACCGTTCCCCATGGAATATTTAGAAGCAGTCCATTTTTCTTGGCGATTCAGGAAGCATTTGAGTTTGCAGAGGATGGCAAAGCATTCGGAGAGCCAAAGGCAAACCTATTCTTCAAACTCCATGAATTGCAAACTTGCAGCTGGGGAGTTTCGAAAGTAGGACGAGTTGCACAAAGGATTGATCCAGATACGTCTTACCTTTATTCCGAATTTGATACTTCCATCTTCAGTCTCACTGTCATTCCAATTCTGGGCTGGTTCAAGCTCTTGCCTACTTTTGGAGGATGTGTCATTACTGCAAGCAAATGTGAACTCAAAGAGGGTGGAAAGCTTGCAATGACTGTCGACTACACTACAGCTAGACAAGTTCCGGGATTGAGCGGTCTGGGCAAATGGATCTGGAGCGTGAAGGTTCCTGTTGGTACCGTATGGAAACTTCTTCCGTGGAATAAAGGACGCGAAGCGAAATGCAGTGTTGTTGTCAAGTACTACGATGATGACTTTCGTATTGTGGAAGATTTGGATGGAGAATTATTTGTATACTCCAGACCAGTTATTCCTAGAGAATTTAATATCAAGGAGGAGATCAAGGTGTTGGCACCAGTCAAGGAGGATTAGATTCACAGATGATGATGGCGTGAATGTGAATGAATATCTATTCTTCCATTATTTACACAGCTCTTTGCTGGCGTGTTGGGTATTTGGGTACAATGAGAACCATATTTTTCATGATTAGTAATAAGTAGTTTTGTTATTTACATGATAATAAGTAATAAGTACACATCTCTCCACTCTAGTAGCTCTAGAGAGGGGTGGATGTGATAAGTTTTGCACAATTTCACAAGCCTCAAGTCGTCCTCTTGGACGCTCGCTCTTGTCTACACCCCTCCAAACAATTGGCCGACATCTCCACGGAACAATTCATATATTGTGTCAACATTTGACCCGACAGTAGCAGCAAACAAAGGCGCCGGGAGTTCGTAATCGTTGCTTTTCTCCATTATTGCTTCACCGCTCTCCTGGTAAATATACCGCAATCCTTTCCACCAATCCAAATTGTCACGTATAGCAGTGTAAAGGATATTTTCATTGTCACAATTGATTCGGTGCATCTGACCCTTGAGAGCGCAGGCCTCAAACAATCTTCCATAATAAACAGAATCTAGCTTCCCGCAAAATGGAAGACTGCACACTGCTGCAAATGCCTCATAAAGCTGAAGCAGATCGTCATTTGATAGATGTTCAAAGAAATGCTGGTATCTTTCAGAAATGACTTTGCAAGTGTCTAGCTGAGAAGTGCCAATTGTCGTGAATTTCATGGGAAAGAATGTGATTGCTGCACAGTAAACAGGAGTAAAGCCAATTCTAGCGACGCACGTATCGACGCAATCCCAAGCATCGGGGATATTCAAACTGTTAGGTATATGGCACTGCAGGATTTTATGAAGCGGTGAACAATTGAGTATATCTGCAGATGTCAGCCCTCCATTCACTAGGGCAGGGCGTTGCTTTCCTTCTTCAATCAGCACTGCAAGGATCTTTGCATCAGGGCCGCCAATGTTACCATCGCAATATCGATGCAGCAAGATTGCGGAATCTTGTTCCTCTGCGGAAGGTTCGACTTTGTGTGCATATGCAGCTACCGCCTGTGTGGATGCATCGTGGTCGTGGCTATCGTTGCTAACAATTGACGAGGAGGACGTGGAGCTCGAGGGAGATTCGCATTCCATCATGACAGTTTTCATAGTTTGAAGTTGAGGATCCAATGCAATGGGATATTTCCTTAAAAGATCCCTCAAGCGATGAGCAAATTCATCCGTGTTTTCACCAAAATGAAGCATTAAATTCAGAAATACTTCAGAAGCAAAATCCCTATTATGCAATAAATGAGGAAATTGATCCATGATGTATTCCATGAATTCATTATAGCCTATTTCATCATAAGCCATGAATTGCATCGGCGTCTCTCCATGCTTGTTCCTCCTGAGAAGTCCAAAGCAATGCTCGACACGAAAGTTTTGGTGCACCTGCAAGACGACCTTGAAGGCAGTGCTCATCCCATGTTCTTCAGCCACAAGATGCAAGAGAGTCATTCCATCATCGTCTAGCATATGAAGTGCTGCTTGGTAACCCGAAATGATTATGGAATTTAGGTCCTTGACCAGATAGGAAGTATAATTCGGATCCGAATTCGCTTCGTCATCTGTGAAATCATCACCATCAAATAAATCATGGATCGCCAGCAATGGACAGCGGATCGCAGGATCTAAAGTGATGAATGTTGACCGAGAGCTTTCATTTCCATCGTCATTTGAGATGCATTTATTTCCATTCTCGCTGGAGCTCATGTTCTTATTGCTGCTGGCGTTAGATTATGTTGTGTTGTGTTGTGTTGAGTTTTGCTTCAGGCTTTTTTGGCGCAGCATTTGTGTTTGGTTTTTTTGGGATAAACATAAACTCTGAACCGACCAATTTACTTGAAATTTAGAATTGAAAATAGCCTTTAGAAATTGAAAATAGCTAAAACGACTTTCTTCATGTGATGACGTTTGCATCTTGTCGCGGTTTTTATTTTCATGGAGAGACAAGTGGAACATCATCCTTTTTGCCACCACCCAACACCACTCCGACAAACTACTTCTTTAGATTAAAGAACAACTTCAACTCTCATTCTGTCCTCGCACGCGACACGCTTTCAAAACATTGCGAAAGTGCAAAGTACGTATAATCCATCAAGGAATTAGTTCCAGGTTTCAACTTCCAACTCGCGACGGGTGCAATTCGTTTTCTCAGTACAACAGCTCCATAAACCTCCAACATATTGACTCTTGATTGATTGCACATAATTATTCCAACAATACAGCAAGTAGCAAGCAGCGAGGTGCAAGAAAGCAGTAGATACACACACAAATATTCCATCGACGCGCCATGTCATCAACAGACGCTAGCAAAGAAGAAAAATATTCTTGTGATTTGCCAACGACAAATGAAAGTGAATTGAAAAATGATGGTGAAGAAGATCTAACAGATGATTCAAACACTAATGAAGCCACGAGCAGCTGCAGTTCCGCACAAGATCCCGAGGATGTTGCACAGTCTCCCAACGAAGAGGATTCTTTCCACGAAGATAAAGAAGATTCTTCTCACGAAGATGCTGAGATAGATCAAGATAATGATAAAAATATAGCTCAGGTCAACAAAGGCTCAAACGCTACTAGACCGGAACAGATTTTTCATCCATCTCTGGAGCAATATGATTCAATGGTAATTTCTGAAATTGATAGCCAAAATGAATCAGATATGAACGACTCGGAAAAAATTGGGGACTTGCTTGCTACGATTGCTAATGCAACAAAGAAAGTGGATGAAAAGAGACATAGGCTACAACAGGAGGATTGTCATCATCCTGATGAAGTTACTACAACAACTGCAACTAGCACAACTCTTTCACCTTCTCCACATCAAGAAGATAATTTCGCTACTGCACGCTCGACTGATACAGCGGATGGTGTTGTGAAAGAATCCAATATTTCACCGACGGAATATCAGCAGCATCAACAGCAACAACAGCAACAACACCAACAGCAACAACAACAGCCGCACTTCCAGAGCCCGTATGGTGATGCGAACGCTCCAATGATGATGGTTCCCAATCAACACTTGTTGCAACAGATGCAGATGCAACAAGTTCAACAGATGCAAATGAATTTTGTTCCTCTTCAGAATAATCCAAACTCGGGTTTGCCGTCGCCCATGTACACAACTACGACGACCCCTCACCCCCATCCTCATGTGGCACATAATAATAACCCAATCATGGTGCATGCACCATCAGCACCAAATCCAGGAAGAAGAAAGATGACACTTCGACTAGTAGAAGATATTCATACTACTAGTATCATAGACCACAATAACGAAGGAGCGAAGAAGTCCATATTTTCAAGGCTTTCCAGAAGAACCAGGACCAGGAGTATGGGAAGCTGTGATTATGATGATAAAGGCAATGAAAAGCAAGAGGAAGTAATGGAAGGATCTCCACAAAGATTGAAGGCTACTCAGAAACATGGAGAAATTTCCATTTCGTGGTACGGCGGGACTAGTGCAGTGGAATTGCAGGATCATGTGAGAAAGAGTGTTGAAACAAAGCTCAGAATTGGAAGGAAAAAGCTTTTGTTGAATCTATGCATGATTGATGAGAGCGTAGAACCTCCTGAAGGTGAGCAACAGTGGTTATGTCTATGGACTATTTGAATTTCATGCCAGTACAACATTCATTTATCACTATCGTTTGATGTACGTGTCATGTATGTGTTATGCATAATACTGGTCCCTCACCTTTTCTCCTCCCTTGCCTCTTGCTAGAAATTGTCCTATCTCCCTACATTCCAGATGGTTCCAGCTTCCTCCTCACTTTTAGAATCAAGGATCTTACCAAAAAGTGGGAGAAACACTTACAACACCATCGAGCGCCACCTTCGCCGTCTGCTGCTCCCAGTCCTCCTAGGGAATTAGAACATGAGCTTCAGAAACAAATCAGCGATGTGCTAAATTCTGAAAAGTCACATCATCGAAGTGCCACTTCACCCTCAAGTCTTCAAGTTCCTGACATTTCTACTGAGGGACCCTCAATCCAGCTCAATCAAAGGAATATAGACAACAAGACGAATGATATTCTATCACAGAGATTGGAGAAGTTGAATGATACCCTTTTACTGCTCAACGACGAGGGAGGATGGGCCAAAGAAGATCCAAACCAATTGAAGACAGAAAAGAAGCAAGTGATCTTTGTGATTGCAAACTACTTCGTGTTGTTTCTATCTTTGATTGCTATTTCTGCTGAGATCCACGAGCGTGCACCAGAATGGATGGCATGGGTTGATTCGAATATTACAACGGTTCAAAATTGCTCCACTGATAAAGATGCTCTATTCCAATGTGTATCAGAAGGAAACTTTTCAGGTCTCGTTGCTTCAGTCGTCTTGTGGGCGACACAATCTGTTGCAACAAAGAGATTTTTCTTGTTTGGATTTGATTCACCCAAGAAGCTTTGGCGTGTAGTTTACGAATGTTGTGTATCATCCTTTTGCTGGGGATTCAGTTACATCTTCATTCGAAGAGGCTTGAATCCAGATACGAGACAAAATTGTGTGAGAAAGTATTGGAAAGATGCAGTTTATGGTGGTCTCGCAGGTTTCAATGCCACCTTCATGAAAGCAGTGCTGAAGAACTTCTTGCCACAAGCAGATGAAATTCTGGATGTTATTGAACATAGACAGGTCCGTCTGTTCAGTGTTCTTGGCAGTTTCTTCAAGGCTGAACCGGGAATAATATCCCATACATCCCTCGGACATCCTTGATGTTATGGAGCATAGAAAGGGCCGTCTGTCTAAGTTTCTTGAAGTAAGATTGATCCTGAACCAGGGACAATGCCCAAACCTTTCTCGTATAAAAACCATGATGATCCAGGGAAGAATATGGCAACATTGCCAAAATTATGCAGGCGCAGAAAGAAAATTATGTAAATGGAAAAATTAGTTGCAAAAAATAGTTATAAATAATCACGCTAAAAGTCTAGAGAATGAGTTTCCAACAAAATATGTATTTGGCTATAATGAGCTATTGTAGAATGCAGTGATGGAGTGCGATCAAAGGGAGTATTGGTCCATCAGAGTGACAGTAGTAGTTCTCCTTAATCTTTTCTTGAAGTAGAACGATGAATGTGATAGAATGTGATAGCCTATTGAGACAGGCTATTGAATGGTCTCTACTCTTGTCTCATTATTGCGCCTTCATCTCGACCACGAACAACGAAATTATTTTCTTTAGACGTCATCGGTAATCGGTAAAGTAATAACCAGGAATAAAATAAGTATGTAATCACCATAATATATCATAACATTCTTATTATCCTTACTTTCTTCACCAGCGCAACGATTTCAACGATGTCCGATGCCCGCAATAGTTCAAATAGTGTCCGCGGAGGTAAGGGCGGCGTCACGTTATTCCGTTCGTGCAATTCTTTTTAGATTTAGTAACTATCCCTTATCCCCACCATACTTACTAATTCACCACATCATATTATTCATTCAACCTTCAGGCGGGGCCAAACAGACCGGAGGATCGGGACGCACGACGAAGGGAGCACGTCAAATGGGAGGGGCCAAAACTAGACTAGGCATGGAGTCGGAGGCGGGCGACCAGAAGTTGGATGCAAAAAAACAACTACAACTTAAATTGATGTCAAAGGAGCTTGCAAATTCCGTTAGTGAAGCATTATTGACCATGCACACTGAGGCCGAATTTGAAAAACTAAATATTCCACTGCCCGATCCAGAGTCTGCCATGAGAAAGCTTAAAAAAATGAAGGAATTCACAATGAATTGGTACGATAAGGATTTTAGAGAAGAGTGGATGCTGCATGTCAGGGAATTATGGGAGAATGAGCTGTTGGCCCAGTTCGAGGAAGCCTTGCAGGCAGTGCAGTCGGCCATGGGGGTTGGTGCCAAGGGAGCTAATATAGAAACTGAAGGGAAAGCAATGTCCATCGAAGAGTTACAGGCCGAGATCGAAAACCTTAATCTGTCGGCAGAACAGCGAAAGAAATTGAAAATCAAACTTAAGAAGAAGAAACAGAAGCAAAAGCAAAAGCAAGAGAAAAAACCCGTCGTTTTTGATTGAGAAGGTTCAGGTTGTGCGGATAGGCATGTTCAATAATGTGCAGTATGTAGGCACATCTAAGAATGAAAATTAAATATCATTAATTTCAGAAGCAGAGGAACGGAGAATAAAAAGTTTCTTCATCTTTCGTTTTATCTACTTTACATTTCCTACACATGCTGCAAATACCCGTATAAATACTATTAATACAATGCAGCATACCAAGATTATATTTTGGGAATTCGAGCACCTACCATAACGTAGTGAGTGTAGATATAAAAGTGAAACTTAACATACTGTGGCAGGATACAATCCAGTAAAGTCTTGCTGCTCTAATCATTCTAGTGCCGTCTAAACAATCTAGAAAATAGAGAGGGACGAATACTCTCGATTGCTCCGTTCGTACTGCTAACGGTGCCCGAACCAGCAGGGTCAGAAAGCTGCCGAATGCCGTTGCTCGGCTGAGATTCATTTGCTAACGTCTCTTTGCTCGCTTCATCATTAAGGACGTCGTGATCACATTTATCAAGAGCCTCGAGAGAATTATTTACGCTTGCTTCTATCACATGCTGCTCCGACGTGGATGTTTTTAGAATATCACTTGCATTCTTAGTATCTCCTTCTGTATTGTCACCGCCATTTTCATTTTTTGGGCTCAGACAAACTTCCATGTTGCCGTCGTCCCTTTTTTTCATCACTAATGGAACCACTTCAGGATTTTCCACAACATTTTTGCTCGTACTGTCTTCTTCTACACATTCATGCACACCGTCGCTGCTTCTATATTCATCATATGGATTGCTTATCGTAGAAGGCGTAGCACTGTCTGAACTGTCGTCCGAATAATCACCATTTGCTGAATAGTGTGAAGGCACAATTACACTACTATCGTCATTGGAATTGTCATCAGCACTGCTGATATCATCATTTGGTTCAAGAAGGGCTGGCATTCCACTTATACTATCGTCATCGGAATTGTCATCAGAACTGATGATTTCATCATCGGGTTCAAGAAGGGCTGGCATTTCACTTATACTATCGTCATCGGAATTGTCATCAGAACTGCTGCTATCATCATTTCGTTCACGAAGGGCTGGCATTCCACTTATACTATCGTCATCGGAATTGTCATCAGAACTGTTGCTATCATCATTTGGTTCAAGAAGGGCTGGTAGTCCACTTATACTACTACTAGTAGAAGCGATGTCGTCGTCTCTTTGATCGTCCTCAATCTCAATCTCAACTTCATCAGTATGCCTCATGTTCGAATGAGGGCCTTCTTCCTGTGGATTCTCAGAATATAGATCGTCCAAAACTTCTGTATCCTCTTCATCAGCTAATGGATTGGAAGGTTCAATGTTGGTAGTGACATTGTTTGTATTGGCATGCTGAGTAAAGGCAGGTCCAGCATTTTGAAGGAAATTGGGCATTCCTCTACTACCTCCTGGTGGTCCAGTAACGATAGCATGAATATGAAATCCTACACCTCCTCCATCCCCACCATTGGCACCAACACGGACTACGCGAGGACCACTTCCATTCTCAGTACTGCCACCACCAAGTGTAGATGATAAATAAGCTGATAAAAGTGACGAGCCTAACCCACTATCACCACCTTGATTCCTTCTGCTACTACTTCGCCTTGCAGAGGGACTCTCATTCCTCTGGTTGACAAATCCATGAACAAAGTCGACATAGTCTGGATTGGTAGCTGCACTATCGTTGTTATTTGTAGCACTTTCATTTGAATCTGATTCAAAGAGAGATGGTGTTGTAGCTTGCGCCCAAGAAGGCCGCAGAGATATTGGATCAATTGTATTCATGGACGGTTCTTCTGATTCTTCATTTGATAAGATTTCGGGCTGTAATGGTTCAGATAAAGAATTGGCAATCGTGGAGACATGAGGAGCGACATCGATCAAGATACGACCCAAACGATCCAAAAGTGGTCCAAGTGCTTCAAGATTCTTCTTGTCAAAGTCTGGAACTTCGCTCCCTCTTTCGTCACCAGATTTCCAATTTCTTTCTTCCAAACTATCGCTATCATTTCCAAAATCGCGACGATTCTTTCTAGATTTCCAAGGCAGGGATTGATCATCACCAATGTCAAAAACTGGCTCCAAGAGCTTCTTCAATTTCCACTGTGTCTCAAGGTCTAAATCTGCAATGACAATATCAGAAGGATCCATGTCCTTACCTCCCTCATTATCACCTTGCACAATGACCATCACCTCATCAATAACACTGACATCCAATTCCTGCATTGTTACACTCAAATTCGATTGTTCCTTGTGCGAAAGTGGTCTGACTCGATCCAATTTACTCTCTTCCAAAGGACGGTCATCGACACGAATCGCTCTAGCAAAAATATTCTGAACGTCACCTAATGCTCTATACAATTCAGGCAAAATCGCAACACGATCAATCGCATCATCGCCAGATTTGACATGCGTCGCAGGAGCAGAATGAAAAGTTGACTCTGGAGAAGGGCAAACATGACTTCGCCTAGATAGATGCTTGGACCTTGTCCGAAAAGGTCGAATACGTTCCGAATCACTTCGAATCCATTCATCCCATCTATGTGGCCAACCATTGTAATGTATAAGTAATAACTGGACATGATCATTATTCTTCCTTTCAATGAGACCAATCAAATCCTGATTATCATTCAAATCCGCTAGAGTTTCATCTGATTCATCTTTAGATCCTTCCAACAATAGTCTGATCCTTCCTTCCATATCATTCGCTCCAATTGCAGGATCCATGGCAGGATTTGCATTCATAGACCCCAACGTATCATCATTATGTGCATCATCAGTAGTTGAACTTTTCTCTTTTGGGACTCGCATCAATAAATCATCTGGAGTAAGAACCTGTACAACAGTAGCTTCGAGCCATTGATTAACGGTATCTCTGGCATCAAGCCATTGTCCCTTGAACCACTTCCGATTAACATCGAGAGGCGAAGAAGGCTCCCGTTGCCTAATATTAATATTAATATCCCTGTCTCTGTCTCCAATCATGGTATGCAAGGTCAGCATCCCCTGCCTAATGGGTTCAAGGGGACAAGGTTCCGAATGTCTCTCATCAGTCTCCAATCTCCTATGAGAATTAGGTCTCCGCCTCCTATTTCTAGAAGATCTCTCCCGCGTTTCCGTCCGTGGCAAAGATGAAAATAGTGCCTCGAGTGGATCCATTCCAGCAGCAGCAGGAGTGGCACCATCATTGCCTTGATCCTGCGATGAATCTGCATTGAACAATGCACTAAGTAGTCCAGCTCCTCCAATATCAGATAGGATTGAACCGATACCAATTCCAATTCCAGTATCTGATGGATCATGGTCAGCGATTTCAGCGGTTGTTGCAACTGTGTCACGATTGGGAGATAGTGAATCATTGTTATCATTGAGCCTGGGCACTGGACGAGGAACAAGGTGTACCGTATGCCCATTCTCTAATCCCGCGACTTGCGATATGGGAGTACAGAGCGGAGCATCATCGGTAGAAGAAGCAGAGATTAATCGTCCCTTGAAAATCAATCGTTGCTGGACAGTTACAAGTCCCGTAATCTCTTCAATTTTTGCATGCAGCAGAGCTATGGTATCACTTGGTTCCATGATGATGGTAAAGTCACGCAACGGAGATGACGAAGGATCATTCGATGGGAGAAGCGATCCGACTACCTTGATTGAAATTGACCATGACATTATTCTGAACTGAAGTGCGATGAACTGAACTGAACGAACTGGCTAACGAACTGGCTAACGAACTGGCTATTATTGTCAGTTGTCTGTTGTCTGTTGTCCAACTGTGAAAGGTGGAATTGCGGTGATGTTTGCGTAGCTAATGTGCCTATATGAGACTGGAAGCTTATGATTATTCCTAATGCCAACGATGATGTGATATGACCGATGACTGATGATGATGTCAAATAGAAAACAGGGAACAAGGAACAATCAGTCAAAATCAAAATCGAAGAAGATCCCCATTTTTTTGAGACTTTGACCTTTTTTCCATGTTTCCGTTGACACGAAAAATCGGACTAAAATTGTATAATATTATTCAGATTTATTTGACAGTAGCACTCTTGAAACTTGAAACAGTATTTAGATACCAAACGCCATCGGCCATCGCCACATATAAAAGCACAAACATAAATCCATTACAACAGTAGTAGTCCGCAGAGGTCCGCAATCACAATAGACACATAATAATACAATATCATGGCTTCTGCACAACCAACACATCAAACTGAAACCGTGTCCGATCGGCACAAATCGCGCCAAGAAAAGGAAGCGAGAGCATCTGGTCAACTTCCTCCCGAGGTAGATGTCAAAACTGGATCCATGATAAACCCACATAATCCAGAATTCATCACCAAGAGACCATGGTACCTCGGCGGAAATGATGAAGGACCTTCCTTAGACCATCAAGCATCGCAAAAGAATGACAGTGAAAGGCTTGAACTCAGTCTACAACAAGCTGATCAACTAGTTGAAATTGAGAGGAAAAAATTGAAGCAGGCCCGAAAACAGAATAAATTTCAGGTGGGTATGTGGGTGGAGGCACTCAAGAAGAATCGTAAGCCGTACAGCATATGTCAAATCGTCAGAATTGCGAATAAGGGTACAGTCTTTGATTTGAAGTACGAAGATGGAGGTTTGGAATCTGACATTAAAATGAAGAAGAGTGAGAGGTTTGCGAAAAATTCTAGGATACGTATTACAAAGACAGGTAATCGGACCTTTGAAGTGGATCAGGTTCTCCATGGAAAGGAAACATATGCATCGAAGAGAGATAAGTACCATGGTTTTGAAGTCCAGCAACACCAAGAACGAGTGAGAGAAATTCACGCGGAAAGGGATGCAATCCGAAGGAAACTAAAGGCGGCGAAGGAAAAGGATAACCATAATAAAGACGTTGGAGAAAAGAAAGAACATGGATCGGACTCGGACTCAGATTATGATTCTGACGCTGGGTCAGATAGTGAAGATGAGTTTGTGCAGAGAGACTCTGATGCCGAATTCACATCTCGCCTGGCAAGGCAAGGTGGTGTAGGCGGAGCACAAATGAAAGTTACAGCGAGAAATCTGAGGATCCGCGAAGATACTGCCAAGTATCTTCGAAATCTGGATCCAAACTCTGCCTACTATGATCCAAAAAGTAGATCCATGAGAGATAATCCGACCCCACAAGAGGATCCTTCAGAGGTGCAGTTTGCTGGTGATAATTTTACAAGAGTAAGCGGAGATGCTGTTGGGCTGGCACAAACTCAAGTATTTGCATGGGATATTATGGGGAAAACTGGAGGCGGAGATGCGGCAGGAGAAGGCGCAACTGCTTCTTCAGCGGCTGCACCGTCGATTCATCCACAGGCCAATCCATCTCAAGCTGAATTGATGAAAAAGAAGTTTACAAATCAAGCTGTTGATCTGAAAACAAGACAAAAACAAGCTGTTCTGAACAAATATGGCGGTGCTGAATTTTTGGACGGCGATGGTGGTTTAGGTAGTGCTGCTAAAGATGTCCTAGATGTGTCGATTCAAGATGCAGAACGAGCAGCCAAGGAAAGAAAAGCGCGATTTGGAGTCTCAGTGCAAGAAGAACATTTTACTCGTGATGGTAAAACTGCAAAGGGTGGGGCTACTAGTACTAAATCCATGGTTAATCTGAAATCTAAATATGAGGAGGATGTTTGGATTAATGGCCATACAACTATCTGGGGGTCGTTCTTTCACAAGGGAGCATTCACGTGGGGTTATGCAGATGATCATTCTCTCATGAACAATTCGTATTGTACCGGAGCAAATGGTAGAATAGCAAATGATGAAGCAAATGAGATGAAACACGGAACAGGTGTTGCTGGTTCTGCCGCGTTAGCTCAAGCACGTGAAATGCTAAAATCAATTCCTCAAACTGAAAAGAAGAAAGGATTGCTTTCTTCACGACTAACGAATTCGAAATTATATGGAGAGGCCGATCAATTTGCTGAATTAGACGAAGATAAGCTAAAAGCTGCGCTGCGTCAGGAGGAGGAGCAGGGTACTATGAAGCAGAACGAACACAAGAGAAAGTATAACTCCTTAGGTACAGATGTGGATGTTACAGAAGAGCAGATGGAAGCATATCGTTTGAAGAAGGGACGATCGGACGATCCTATGGCCAAAGTGGGCTCTGACGAAATACTCGAATACGAGCAGTAATAAAATTTTAATGATCGTGATCTTGTGTGCACTCACCGTATAATCAGCTGATAGCAACTCAAACACTGCAGTCAAAAACTTTGAATGATCGTTTTAGCTCTTTTTTAAGGAAACTCATTTAACATCGATCATGGTTCTTATTTGCACTTGTTAGCTAACTGTAAATAGTTGTAACGAATTGAAAGGAGTGTCTCTAGATAGCTCCTTTTTCTTTCTCTACAAACACTTTGTCACCGATAAGTGAAGTAGATCCGTGATTTGTAAAAGCAATTATGGTACAGTTGTTTATTTTTCTACCTTTCACTCATTTCCACCACGTTTGTTTATTTATTTCCCAGTTTTTGGGCTCTTCCCAATGCTCGCACAAGAATAACATCCTTGGACTTGAATGCAGCTTTTGTACCACGTTGATTAAACTCGGACGAGCCGGAATCTTCTCTTTCAGAGATGGATAATCCACTCAGCATTAAGGAAGATTGTGTATTCGTTTCTGGAGTAAGTGATAACCCTCTAGAAGTTGTTTCTTCTGCTGCTCTTCCCTCAGGACCGCCTTGACCTCCTTCTGAAAAACTAAAACCTCCTAAAGATGCTTCATAATTCTCACTTCGTTTACCGCTACAGATGTCACTTCTTATGTATTCAGCCCCCCCTATGCTCATTATAACGTGCTCATTGAAAACACCATATGGCTCGCTCTTGATTTGTTGAAGGACCTCATTGGCAATAAAACCGTTATTCGTGTCTTCGTCAAATGATGATTGTGGTGGCACCTCGCCGCCAGCTTTGAGAACCATGACAAAAGCTCTCAGCCATGTGTAAGAGTCACGATCAATTCTCCTCAAATGTCCAATAGCAGGTCGAGTATAGATGAGGATAGTGAACAAGCCACTGAGGGGAAAGAAGATGACGATCATGAAAAAAATACTAAGATTCTGTGTGATCGTCATTTGCACATTATTACTGAACAATAGGTTCGCGGCCACATAAGCACCGTTGCACAAAATGAACGCTCCAGTGAACATACATGCCTGTACTGTAATCTCTCTCATATAGAGCTTACGTAGATATTCTGCATGCAATCTAGATGCTCTGACCACTCGTTGAGAACCTTGATTTTCTTGTTCAGAAATATTACCAGCAGGGACGCTTGTAGTAGTAGTAGTAGTAGTGGTAGCAGTCATGGCTATGAATATCTTATTTCGCACCTTCACACGCCAAAGAATCAAAGCCATGCAGACAATGACTCCAATAAAACAAAGGCAAAGCATGGAAATCATTATTGTGATCATGTGTTTTGCATGCGTCGAAATAGGTTCGTAGCATTCAACTGCAGGGTTTTGCCTACACCCAGTTGGAAATGCAGAAAATGCACAAATAGTTCCAGTGATAGCAGGGTTGACAATCCCCAAAGAGAGGCTGGTAATACTGATTGCCAAACAGTAAATTATATTGAAAGCATGTATCTTCCACTCGTATCGTGAACTGAAGATTGCATCAGTCATGTCCTCGTTTGTTCTTTTAATCTTGCAGAGATAGTAGAAACAAAGAAAAACGGAATTCATTGTGAACCAACAGATCCCGAAAGTGAACATAGTTCCTTGTGCACTACAAGTTGCTTCATTCCCGACAGACCAAGGTCCTACGACCGATGATGCAGGTGGGGCAAACGGTCCAACAATCAAAGCAAAAGACTGAATGATATCAGCTGCACTGAGACTGAATATTATACGTTTATACGGACCATCCCTGAGACCTACTGTCCCAATGCTCACAGCAACCGCTAGCGATGCAATGAAAGAGAGAGAAGCTGTAGTGATTTGAATTGAAGCAAGCGCTCTCCAAATTCCCATTCCCATCCTGTGAAAGAAATTGTGTACTGCAGATATCTTTGGTCGTAGTTATGATTGCACGAGGCAGGAGGTGGGGCAGATGGCAGGAGGTGACAGCATTTTACAGAAAATATGACGAGGTGTTCAGTAGTTTACGTAAATATGACGAGGAATGACACAACCAGTCGTCGGAAAATTAGGACAGAGGAGCTACGGTGCCAAAATAGCAATTCCGGAGAAATTGGGTTGCATCAACTTTTTGAAGTGTCGGGTGGCATTTGGGTCATTCTAGCAAACTAGATGGCTGAAATAGGCTGAAATGTGAAATGAATACAATCGTAGATAGCACGTTTCTCAGGCCTACAGACGAGCCAAGTTTCTTACCATCGAACGAGTCATCGGTGTTTCCGTCGGGCGAGTCAAGTTTCTTGGTAGGTACATAAAATCTAGAATCCTGACAAACAATGACCCTTTTGCACCGTTTTATTTTCTAATCATTTATTTGCACTTTAGTGCAAGAACACCAGCAGAAGCGTCCATTACAGTAGTAGCAGCAGAAGTAGATGGGTAGAATTTTTGAAATACGCACAATTCGCTCACAAAATACGAAGTCTGAGGAGGATGATGATGATGATGATTCCAACTCTTCTAATGATCGTCAATAATCTTTCAACAATATTTTGAAAATGTCAAAACAGTCAGAAGGCTTGAATCTTAAATATTGTACAACTAATCTTATTGTCAGTTATTGTTCCAATTCTCAGCATTTTGTGCCTATTCTCTTCTTTAACACGTGATAAAGAGTGCATTGTTCAATAATTGTATTTCTGCTTTGATGCTAATGTTTCTCATGTGCTATTAGTAACTTTCATGCGTTGATTATCTTGTGACAAGTTCTTGCAGGATATGATGGACTTCTTGTTTACTATTCAATGATATAAACATCACCATGGGCACTAATCAACTGATCCATCACGACTAATTGCACTGGTGTACCATAGGGTAGAAATTATTGTTTTGCAGTTCAGATTACCGTTATCTTTCATCTTGTATCTTTTAGCGCGCAGGTTTTGAACTTTGAACGATCGCAAAAATTGCCACCATCAAGAATTTCAAAACTAAAAGCTGTTAGGCCCTTTCGTTGACATCTCTTCAACCAGCTGTCAAACAACGCAGACACAAAGACGACACCACTGACCACTTTTGCCACTGACTGCTAGCAAAGATCGCTGTAATAATGACTTGTGATATGTACAACAAAATCTATTCCAATATCCAAATTTCTCCCTGCGCTTTATTTACAATTTCGGTTCTTTCCCACATTGATCAACAATGAGTGAGTTCAGCACAGACTTTGCACCTGTTGTATTAAAATAACATATAACATCTACAAAGATAAGGAATGCAGCAATGACTTTCTCACATGATAGCACTACTGGTTTTCCTTTTCATTCCACCACAGCCAAAGTTCAAAGTCCAATTGCAACCTGCACACTTCACCGCCGTCGTTCCTTGTTTGATCAATTTTGGACGAAGAATGCCAATACCTCTGATAAGATATCTTTTTACTCTCGTCGGACGAGAGCTGTGAAGTTTAATCCTAAGGTATCAGTGCTTGAATACCCATTATCATTGCTTGACTCGGGGTTGATCAAAGAGAAAGATCCCTATGAGAAACAAATAGAAATCGAAGAGGCTAAGCAGAGAGTACTCTCTTTGCTTCGAGGGCACTGCCGAACTGTTTACGAGGTAAAAATGTACTGTTGTATATCCAAGTTTTCAAGCCCAATGTTGAAGGTCACGCCTGAGGATCAAGTCATACTTAGCAATAGTGTAGATTTTCGTTACTTGCTAGAGAGAAGTATCAGACGGGTTCTCGTAGTGGACAGCCACAATGCATTTCTTAACTTGTACGTAAGAGGACTTGCATCCATATTACCAGATATCCCTGTCGCTACAACTCGGACAGGAGAGGATGCCCTGCAACTCATCGCGCAGCGCTGCGGTGCAGATGGAACCTTTCCTTTTGATGTTGTGATTGTTGATCATAAACTTCTTTGGGGAGACCAAATGGAATGTAAGTCGTCAGAAGATGGGTGTATGACAGGCGCTGGTATTCTTCGCCAAATCTCTGAAATGGACATTGACATTGGAAATCAACCCCTTCTCATTGGCACTTCAATGAGTTTGAAGGCTGATGGATCTCGGTTAGCTTCCTCTGGGGCTGACTTTATTTGGGGTAAACCACCTCCGCCCATGACTAAAGCACTTAGGAATGAATTGCTTAATTCACTTCTAAACAAAAGAGCTGGAGGCGAAAGCAACATAGTCATCCTGTAACACTTACTCTGAAGATTTTTTGTAAAGACAACAATGAGTGCCGCTTAAAGGCTGTCTTTTAATTCGGGGATGGTGCCTTATTTTACATGTAGAAGCTAAATTATAAAATCCTTTGCTTCTATTATGTGTACATTTCCTGTTGCTTACTGTCATGGACCGATCCAACTTCCTTACGGGATAGCAATTGCAACTGCCTCATCCTTCATGATTGTATGTTTCAACAATTCCTTGAATTTGTCCGGTACGAAACTAGAATAGTCGAGCAATCCAGTGCTGTACTGCGACATTCCGTAATTCTGAGACCCATTCAACTCATTGCGAAGTTTTTTGTTCCTTATATCCTTTTCAATAAATTTGCTGGCCTCCGCCTGCATCAACTTTCGATTATTCTCACTCAACTGCTTAGCATGGCGTTTAACTTTGGTAGAAGGAATGCTCAAACGTCCCTGGACGAGGGTGGCAGTTGCCAAGAGTGCGAGGATAACGATGGTGAACATTGAATTCATTTTTCTTTATTTTGTGAGAAATGAAGAATTGAGTCGTCAGCTTCAACTTTGTAAGAGTTGCGTCAAGGTTTCAGTGATTGATTTGTCTACTTTCATTCGTGTCATCGTGTCAAGAAGAGGTGTTGCTAAGGAGTTGAAAATGAGGGCAAGTGACAGAAAAATCTTGTCATTCGTTAAAGTCCCAATCACCGATTAAGCCACTCTAGCTATTATACCAATCAAGCTACTACTCTATAGAGTAGTAGACGTAGATAGTTATTATACTATGCTAACAAATAAATGTTTTAATAGTACTCTAGCGTTTCCTCATAGCAATCTTACAACAACAAGAATGCACAAACACGACGAGGACATTATTCTCCTTGCAGCAACAACAACATGAGTTTAAAACTGTTTAAAATCAGATTTGCTCCAACTGTACATTAGAAACCAAGAAATCAGCATCAGCCCTTTTGCATCAAAAGAATGAGATGAAACCTAATTACTTTATGCCAGTGATGTGATAAAATAAAATGATACATTTCTTTCAAAATAAAATATCCCCCCAAATCATGAATAATGAGGGGGGCCTCAGCCAGCAAAAATTAGTTTGTAGTGTCACAGATCACAGAACGATACCTCTCTCTCTCTCTAGAGTAGCTAGCTAGAGAGAGTACGATACGACCTCTAGGTATCGCATATCGATACATAGTACATACGAATCATCATCGTAGAGTGCTTGTTCGTGCCTCATTTTGCCTCTTATCTTGCGAACTGCTTTCGGAGATGAGTACAAATAATTACAGAGAACTAGTGCATAATATTACCTCCTTTGCACTCTTGATACTGAACAAAAGTAACGAAAGAACTTATTCAAGATGCCAAGAAAGTTTCACTTGTATTTCATTTGGTTATTTCTCCATTTCTTTGGATACAACTGCGCGCACGCGTTTCTTGTAAAAACTTACGCTTCATTCTTATTCCAACACCGAATTCCTCCGTGTCGAACAATAAAAAGACATGGCCAGACTCTTTTGCCTCCACCTCCAGGGTATCATCCAACGTCGCATGTCGCACTTAACCTCTCGCAGGCGTCGCGCGATGCTTTCAAGGATGGTAGTGACGATCTAGATGACATTGAAAAAATTTACATCATCTCTGATTTGCACACTGATAATGCAGAAAATTTGGAATGGCTAAAGTTGCGCTGTGCTAGCAAGCTCACTAAGCAAACACCAGGGGACGATGACTGCCTAATTATTGCTGGAGATATATCGCATGAACTATCAAAGCTTAAGGAAACTCTTTCCATCATTACAGAAAACCTGCATTGTCACGTCTTTTTCATTTGGGGTAATCACGAGGCTTGGATTGGGGGACAAGAAATGAATTCACTGGGAATACAGACTTCATTAGAAAAGATTGACAAAGTCAAGAATCTCTGTTATGAATTGGGGATTCATACAGATTTTGCACTCGCGGGAAAAAATAACGAAAATCCAGTTGTTTTATTGCCCATTGAAAGTTGGTACGATGCAACTCTGTCCCTTGAAGGGTGTGAGGATTTGTGTCAGAAATTCAATTCTTGGCCGTGGGTAGACTTCCTGCGATGTGTGTGGCCAAAGGAGGAAGACCTCGGCCAGTCGAGAAGTTCTGAAGGGAAACGCAGATTCACTCTTTCTGGCCACGATGTGGAGAATACAGGGAGAATCCCATTAGGGCTCACCGAATGGTTTGCCAACAAAAATGAGAAATCCATCACTGATGTACAAGACATCTATCATGAATGGTTGGCCATGATGACGAGTCGTCAATCTGAAAGAATAATTTCGAGACCTCCGGGGCTTATTACCATGAGCCATTTTTTACCAAATGAAAAAACTTTACCAGATTGGAAAGATCCCAATTGCGAGACTTTCAAGAGAAATGAATGGCTTGACCATCCAGTACCTGACGTTTCAGCTAAATTTGCGAAAGTTGCTGGATCTTCCTTGATCGATGAACAAATCAGATCTATTGTTCCTCTGGAAGTATCTAGCTCTCAAGTCCAACACCTGCATGTTTTCGGTCACTCCCACCGTCCAAAGGATTTTGTTTACAAAGGTATTCGATATGTCCACAATCCACTTGGGAAACCAGCAGAGAGAGAAATGAACATGGTGTCAGATGAGGTTGATTTTCAGCTAGTTTGGGATTGTTGCAGAAAGTCATCTTTTGGTATAGCAGATATCGCTGATGGTACTCTTTCGTACTCGGGAGGTCTTGGCGAGATCCCAGGTGACCGCGTGATTAGGTTTTGGGAAGAAAAGGGTGGTGGGAAAGAGTTGCTTGCTAGGAATATGAAGCATAGACGTCAAAGGCAGAGGATAGCAGTCAAGCGTCTCTTACGAGACTTGAAATGATCAGAAAGAAGGTTAACAACAAATTACAGTTGTTTTGCTTGAAAAGTGCTGCAATCGTAATCTCTAATCCGCATCCACAATGCACACAGGAGTTCACCGTCCCTGCACACTTTAATATTGAATCAGTGAATGAATCATATTCCTGTATTTGTTGTGTCTTTGGGCATGATCAATGATCAGCAAATCAAGATGACAGTCACAACTCTCGCACTCAATAAAGGGGCGTACTCAGACTTCACCAAGCGACCTCAGTTACGGTAGCTTTCTCTTCTTCCCTCTCGCTCTGGTGGAGAGTACCACGAAAAATTTAAATCGCGACGATCTCCACGCTGACATAGAGATCGATAGGTTCCAGCAAAATGGAAATTGGAGCAAACTGGATTTCCTGCTCTTTATAACACTTGTAAGCAGCTTCAGGAAAATTTACGTCTCACAGCACTAGAAGCAGACGAGAGCATCCACGACGTGCATTTAGCGCGACAGGAATTTGTTAATGAAAAAAGTAAAGTAATGAAGATGAACAGAGCCATAATGAATCTTTACAAAGACAACAAGGCACAACAGAAATCTAATGATGATCTAGAACTCGAAGTTCGATCGTGCAAGAAAGAAAAGATAGCAATTCTTAGTGGAATCAGGGGCTATCTTAATTCCACACGTAGGAATGAGGAGGCAAAGCAAAGTCACGAATACCATAATGGACCCTTATCTGAAAACTTGGATGAGACAAAGGAGAATGAGTCGATTTCTACTTCTCATACTTTAGACGAGTCCATCAATTTACAGTTGACCTCATTTGAGAGCGCGAGCTCAATCGAAGCTCCCACAACTCCATCATCAACTTGCTCATCCCTAATTACAGACGATGAATGTGCAACTCTACGGCTTGCTAAAAGACATGGAAAGCCCTCCACGTTTTCTTTTTTACGAGGTGCCATTCAGGCCACTACAAATTCGTGTGAAGTCGAATTTACTTCCAACCCAGGTCTGCAATTTCTGCGTTTACCACCGAATGTAATAGTGGATGCAAATATGAATCCCCACTTGCCCGTCTTCCTAATTTACGGATTCGTGGGTTTTCGAGAAACTAATCATCAAAGGACGCCATCATTTGGAGCTAGACTAATATCAATCGACTCGCACTCATTGGAGCATGAAGAATGGGATAACAATCATCTCGTAGGTTACATCAAAAAAAGAAAAGGTTTGCTCAAAATGAAATTTAGAACAGCGCTCGTTTGAATTGTCAAGGCGCTACTCATGATGAAGAATTGACTGAACGAACTGGAGGATGTTGGTGGAAATCCTGAACCGCTTGACATTTGGACACCGCTTTAGTCAATCGAATGAGTTCTGCAG
>Ga0306864_1000231_pt1 | contig 26615 bp, 18 predicted proteins | sample AntRauTorckE5430_FD_190448 | JGI IMG/M metagenome (GOLD analysis project Ga0306864, IMG submission 190448) | Saline lake microbial communities from Rauer Islands, Antarctica - Metagenome Torckler E5 #430 (v2) (version 2) | ecosystem: Environmental > Aquatic > Non-marine Saline and Alkaline >...
TAGCAAAGCTGCCAACGCAGTAATCGTGACACCTAACACGACAGTATTCGCTAATGCTGCAAGAATCGCTGACCCAAAAGTAGCTATAATAAAAGCCAAACCTGCCGCTAAACCTGCCATAACAATAGCACCTGTCACGCCTTCAGGTCGTTTCCAAAAAGATTTATTAGGCATATTTTATTAATTTTATGGTTTCACTATTCGATTGTTTCATCATTCAAACGCATACCACGTAACCATGTAACAATGCAACTATGTAATACCATTTATAAGATAGTCGTAATCTTATTAATATCGCTGTTTAATTCGCTTTCGATAGCAATGTAAGTGCTTTCAAAGTTTTCTTTCGCACTAAAGATTTTGTGTTTTGAAGCCTCAATTTCATCTTGAGCCGCCACCATTTTCTCCTCGTGCTTCGCAATTTCCAAATGCAAACGGTCGATTTGAGCCTTTTTTTGGTCGATTACCGTTTTGGTATTGGTAATTTCTGTTTGTTTTCCTGCAATCTGAATTTTGGTTTGCTGCTGCAATGCCTGTTCAAATTTGCCCTGCTCATTGGCTAATATTTTTTTATAATAATTAGCCGTTTCTAACAATTTATCCTTCGTCAATCCCATTGTTGAAGCCGTCGCAAAAGCCGCCTGAAAGGCTGCGTGTTCGTCCATGTTCAAGGCTTCTAAAGCCGCCAATGATTGTTTGAATTCTAAATAATCAAAACCTGGCAAATTGTTTTTTGTTAAAGCATTCACCAAAAAACCAGCACTACGTTCATCTACGCCCGAAAGCCTCATTAAAGCCTGAGTTAATTTATCCATGTTTTTATAAGTCTATGGCGATTGAAGTTCTCAAACGCCGAATTTTTATATCAAAAAAAATAATCTGCGAAATATGAAAAAAATAAGGACATTTTTCAATTTTATCGCTATTTCCACTCATTTATCTGATAAACGAAAAAGTACCACCACTCTCCAGAGTGGTGTTTAATTAGTTTTTTTACACCACTCTGGAGAGTGGTGGTACTTTGGTACTTTTATTCACAAACACAATTATAGTCATTTTTTAAATCAATCACCGTGACCAGTTTTGCCACATCATCACAATCTGCGACAATAATACGAACGAGTTGCCCATCTTCCGTCCAGTCTTCCAACGCAATTGTTGGGCATCGAGGGTCATTTGGATTCGATTTTCGTTTATTTTCTTTGCCTTCATCAATGACTTCTTGGACTTCTGCTTTCGATATTTCACGGCAATCCATGCGGCATTTTGCGTGTCTTGTTAAGATAACGTTTTTGCCCTCGTAGGTAATCCGTTGATTACCAGGGTTTGATTTGTCCTCATCATTTCTTGGCGTAAGGTTATCTTTTTCAACCGTTGTTTCTTCATTATTTAATTTAAAATCAACAACCTCGGTATTTGAATTTTGTTCGTTCGTTTGCCCTGTTTGTTGATTTTCGGCGGTTGTAGTCGTGTCCGAATTACGAATCAGACCGACCGAAATCGCAATTAAGGCAACCACTGCAACACCTATTTTTTTTAAATCCATATATTTTGAATTATGATTATTCGACAAATCCCGTGAGCAATTAAATTTTTGTTCTTGCTGAGTATTTTTTGCATTGATTTGTAGATGGACGTTATCGCAAATATCAAAACCCAGACATAAGAACATTTTGAAAGCGAAATGGCGTATTTTTTTATTAATAAAAATCCATTATTTTATATTGTCATAAAAATACAACGGCATTATGACAAATTGCTAAAATGCAGGTCGGTTAATTGGTTTTTTTGTTTAAAATCAAATTAGCAATCGTTTCTAATTCTTGTAAAGTCCTGCTTAGAAAGTTAGGAAGGTTTTTCAAAATTAAAAGTGATGCCGAAAAAGTCAAGACGATTTTAAAGGTCGAACCATTAATACCGAAATAAAAAATGGAAAAATTATTTTTTACACTTTTTTGTAACTTTGCTAAATGCTACCAAATCTATGGGGCTTTTGAAATCCCATAGGTTTTTAATACAAAAAAATATGAAATATACTTTATTACTCACACTCGCATTATTACTGTCGCTTGTCGCAATTGGGCAGAATAATATGAATTACGTACAAGGCGAAGTCCTAATCCGCCTCGAAAATGACGGCAATTTGAAAAATGTCATCAATGCTTTTCAAACATTTGAAGGACAAGACACGGACTTGAAAATCGGTCGAAAGGTATCGAAACATCTAAAAATTTGGTTGTTAGAATTCAATCAAAATGTTGCACACGAACGGTTTTTAGATGCATTGTATATGGATGCAAATATCATGGAAACGCAATCAAATCATACGGTCGAACTCCGAAGCACAACGCCGAATGATGTGGGTTTTGCCCAACAGTGGCAGTATATTAATACGGGTCAAAGTGGTGGAACGGCTGGAGCAGATTTAGACGCAGAACTGGCTTGGGACGTGACGACTGGCGGACTTACACCGCTTGGCGATACGATTGTCGTGGCAGTTATTGACGAAGGTTTTGACATTACGCATCCTGATTTTGGTGATAACCTTTGGCGAAATTATAACGAGATTCCAAACAACGGAATTGATGATGATAACAATGGTTTTATTGATGATTATCTGGGTTGGAATGTCAGCCAAAATAATGACGATGTCACGAATGGCGGTTCGCACGGAACTCCTGTGGCAGGGATTGTTGGGGCGAAAGGGAATAACGGAACGGGCGTAGCTGGTGTAAACTGGAATGTCAAAGTGATGGTAATTCGCTTGGTAAGTACCGTTGAAGCGGACGTTTTGGAGGCTTATGATTACACCTTACAAAATAGAATGTTGTACAATCAAACGAATGGTGTGGCAGGTGCTTTCGTCGTGGCAACGAATGCTTCTTGGGGTATTAATAATGGACAACCGTCACAAGCACCGCTTTGGTGTGCATTCTATGATACGTTAGGTGTTCATGGGATTTTGAATGCTGGAGCGACTGCAAATGCTAACTTTAATATTGATGTGACTGGTGATTTACCAACGGCTTGTTCGAGTGATTATATGGTTGCGGTAACGAATATCAATCATAATGACCAAAAAGTAACGCAAGCCGGTTATGGTGCGACAACGATTGATTTGGGTGCTTTCGGACAAGGTACTTGGACGCTTAGTGGTGGCGGTGGATATGGTAGTTTTGGTGGTACATCTGGAGCAACGCCTCACGTTGCGGGTATGATTGGTTTATTGTATTCTGTGCCTTGTGTTTCATTTGCGATTTTAGCCAAAACGAATCCCGATAGTGCAGCACTTTTAATGAAGCAATTTATCATGAATGGTACTGATGCCAACGCTTCTTTGAATGGTATTACGGTTTCGGGCGGACGGTTGAATATGAATGGAGCGATTCAAGAAATGTTGAATTATTGTCCTGCAAGTGTGGCTTGTGTGCCGCCTTATGGCTTGAATGCTTCCAATATTTCCGACACTTCTGCAATCTTAACTTGGGGAGCAATCACGGATACCATCACGAATTTTAACATTCAATATCGAGTAGCTGGAACGGCTTGGACGACCGTTACGATGTCAGATTCCATTTTATCGTATAATTTGACTGGTTTAATGCCGTGTACGACGTATGAATTTCAAGTTGAAATGGATTGCGATACCTCGACAAGTGGTTATTCTAATATTTTTACGTTTCAAACAGACGGCTGCTGTACGCCTCCCGATGGTTTGGTTTTAACGAGTGTCACTGATACCACGGCAAATTTATCTTGGAATAGTGTTTTGGCGGCTCAATCTTACGATATTCGCTATCGTGAATTTGGTTCACCCATAACGGCTTGGACAGATGTCCTTGGTTTGACGACTTTGAATTATCAATTTACCGGCTTGATGTCTTGTGCCACTTACGAAGTTGAAATCCGAACCATTTGTCAAAATGATACAACAGCTTACGGTACAATATTTTATTTCAACTCTGGTTGTGGCGCTTGTACTTCGTTAGCTTATTGCACTACGCAAGGAAATAGTATTGATGATGAATGGATTGAGGAAGTTCAGTTTGGTACAATTAATAATAATTCGGGTGTGGCAATTTCAGGTTATACGGATTTCACGAGTATTTCAACGACCGTTTTGACGGGACAAGTTTATCCAATTTCCTTGACACAAGGTTATGCTGGAACGGTTTATCCTGAAGTTTTTACGGTTTGGATTGATTTTAATCAAAATGGTACGTTTGAAGCGACAGAAAGTATTTATACCTCCGGAACAACGACAACTTTTCCAAATACAGGAAATATAATTATTCCAACAACGGCACTTTTAGGGGCGACTCGTATGCGGGTTTCGATGAAATATAATGGTGTTTCGACGGCTTGCGAAGCATTTGCCTACGGTGAAGCGGAAGATTATTGTATCACGATTCAGCAGGGAGGAACGCCGCAATGTGATGTGCCGACGAATATTGGCAGCTCAAATACCACGACTTCAGGAACAACTTTAAGTTGGGATGCGATGCCATTTGCTGCAAGTTACGATATTCGTTATCGTGAAGTTGGGACGATGACTTGGATGGATTTCAGTGCTACGAATACTACTTTTATGGCTTCAAATTTGACCGATTGTACGGATTATGAATACGAAATAAGTACGAATTGTGGAATGAATAATTCAAGCGCGTACAGCTTGACTGCTAACTTTACAACGGTTTGTATTTGTAATGAAGTTGCTGATTTGGATACTGTAAATGTGAATGAATTAGACGCATCATTTACTTGGTCAGCAACAACGAATAACGTTGATTATGTTTTGGAATACAAAGCAACAACGGCGACAAATTGGATTGCAGAACCTGCAATAACAAATATAACGTATCAATTAACGAACCTACAACCTGCAACGACTTACGAAGCTCGTGTTCGTATTAATTGTACAGGAAATGTAATATCAAATCCTTCAAATGTCGTGACGTTTTATACAGATTGGACAGTTGGAACAAATAATTTACCGACTGATGTCGAACGTTTAAACGTGTATCCGAATCCATTTAACCAGTCTATTCAGTTGGTTATTGATACAGTAAACGGTCAAAATATTGGTATCGAAATATTTGATTTATCAGGAAAATTAATCATTTCTGAACAAAATCAAACGATTCATCAAGGTACAAATGCACTGACTATTAATACAACAAAACTCCTTTCGGGAATGTATATTTTGAAAGTGAGAACGGAAAAAGGTTTGGTGACAAAGCGGATTGTGAAAGAGTAATAAATGAAGTTATCTACTGTGCAAAATGAAAAATCGGGATAGGTTAGGGTTCAAATTTTCATTTTGTATAGTAGCATGACGGAACATATTACGAATTATCTTGAACCAAGAACCGCTAACAATTACAGAATATACCAAATAAAAAAGCCTTGTAAACAATTCGTTTACAAGGCTTTTAATATTAATAAGCTCACATTAGAGCGATATTTTTAATCAAAAAACTATTTCTTCTTATTCTTTCCTTTTTCGGTCTGTTGACGTTCTTGAACCTTCTGCTGCTCTTCCAAAGCTTTTTGTAAACGCTCACCGAAGCCACCTGCTTTTTTAGGTTTTTTCCGATTTGCGTCCAGTTTGGCGGCGACTTTATCGTGATTGATAAGGACGTTTTTGGTAATCAATGTTTGTGCAATATTGAACACATTACTGAAAAGCATATAGACGGTCAAACCTGCTGCGTAGCTGTTAAAGAAGAATAAAAACATGACAGGCATTAGGTATTGCATATATTTCATCATATTCGCATTCATACCTTCTTGCGTCGGCATTTGCATATTTTGCATATTGTAATACGAATAAATAACGGTCGTTCCTGCCCAAAGCAACGTGAATAAACTGACATGATCACCATAAAATGGAATCATACTTCCGATATTCCAAATCGAATCGTAAGTTGATAAATCGTGTGCCCAAAGGAAAGATTCTTGACGGAAGTCAATTGAAGCTGGGAAAAAGCGGAAAAGTGCGTACCAAATCGGCATTTGTAAAGCCATCGGCCAACATCCACCCAATGGATTTACGCCCGAAGCTCGGTACATTTCCATCGTTTTCATTTGAACCGCCTGCTTATCGTCACCGAGTTTTTTGCGTAATTTTTCTAAATCAGGTTTCAAAGATTGCATCTTTGCCTGAGAGTGTAACATCTTGTAAGTCAACGGATAAACTAATAATTTTACTAAGAAAGTCAATAGTAAAATTGCGATTCCCATATTGCCAATGTAGCGAGCAATGAATTTGAAAACTGGACGAATTAAATACTTATTTACACTCCGAAAAATTCCCCAACCGAAAGGAATAATCTCTTCAATTTCTAAATTATAGGCTCTCAAAAGGTCGAAATCATTCGGACCGATATACATCCGCATATCGTAATTTGACGTACCATCTGCATCATAAGCTAAAAATGCTCGGGTCGTTAATTTCTTTAAATCTTCGTTATCTTCAGCCAGTACAATCGTTGCAACCTGTGCATTTACGAAGCTTTTTTCAGCGACTAAAGTCGAATTAAAAAACTGCTGTGTGTGCGAAACCCATTGTACCTTTTCCTTATCTTCCTCATCGTCAGCTGTACAGCTACAGTGATCAGGATCTTCATCTGCCTGCTTATAATAAGCCGATGTGTACATCGCCTCATATTTGTCGTTTACCTCAATTTTATCTAAGTAATTCTCCCAAACCAATTCGATTTTGCCTGCATCAGAAGGAATGACTTGATTTAAACCAACTAAATTCAAATCATAATCCAACATATATTCGCCATCTTTCAAAGCATATTTTTGCTCAATGTACTTGCCATCACCAGCACTTGCACGAAAAACGACTGAATTTCCTTTTGTATCCGCATCAAAATATAACTCGGAAGTCTTGATTTTGCTACGGTTTGCACCATTAATCGGGATTAAATATTCAAACTTATTTTTGTCATCTTCCCAAAGGTGTAACGGTTCTTTGAGCGAAATATCGCCCAGAGAATCTTTCGACCATTTTTGATATTCCTTTAATAAAACATCGGTAATGCGTCCACCTTTTGTTGAAAAAGTAATTTTCATTACATCATTTTCAATCGTAACTTCTTTGGCTTCGCCGCTTGCAGCAGGTGCGAATGCACCAAATCTACCGGATAATTCCGTTGTTTTCAATGAATCGGAAGACGTGTCGGTCACATCTGTAATCGTCGTCGTTTCGATGTCATCTTTTTTCGCTTCCGCAATAGAATCCATTCGTAGCTCAACTCGCTTGAGCGAATCTTGCAAAAATTCTTGTCGTGCTAAATCCGCCTCTGAAGGTTGATTAAAATATTGCATGGCAACAATAATCCCTGCAATTAAAATAAATCCTGTTATGGTATTTTTATCCATTATTATATTGAATTGAAAATTTTCTTTTACGAATAATCGAATCGGGGGTTTTGCCCAAAATCGGTGCAAAAGTACGAATTAGTTTTTATAGATATAAACGAAAAAGCAAATTCAATGCAATTGGTTTTTGTTAATAGACTAAAAGCAATACTTTTTCTATGAATAGTGATTTAAAAAACGGTCAAATGTTTCACCTCGGCACTCATTTATGCTTGTATTTTTTATCCGTTTTCATTTCGAGAGTTGAGTATTTATCGGTATAAATGACGAAATTCGTCCAGACGCAAATTTATATTGCAAAATCAGGCGACTTATATAATGTATCAAAATTAAAATAATGATTAAAAGCATCATAGAAAAACATGGTTTATTAATAACCGTCATCATTCAAATTATCTTATTATTAATTGGTTTTAATAAGGCATTTTCTAATTCGGCGGACTATATGTTTTTGAACGTATTTGATGGTTTTCGGAATTATTACGCCTTCGAAGTGTACATCAATCAATCTTCAGATTGGCTGAAATTCAATGCTTTAAATTATCCTTACGGCGACTATGCCTTATTCACAGACAACTCTCCTGTAATTTCGATGTCGTTAAAATTCATCTCGACCTATATTATTGATTTAAGCGATCATATCATTCCGATTTACAATTACATTATCATTTTCGGCTATTTATTGACGGCAGTCTTTTCATTTTTAATCTTAAAACCACACCTTAAAAATCGTTGGCTTGTCATCGTTTTAAGTATCGCCTTAGCCTGGCTACACCCACAAGTTTTGCGTCCGTTCGTCGGACACATCAATTTGGCTTGGGCATGGCTGCTATTATTTACCATGTACGCAACTCAAAAAATAACTTTTAGTTCAAATAAAAAAACAATCAATCGCTGGCTTTTAGGCTTGTCTTTAATGCTGTTTCTTGGAGGATTTGTTCACTTATATTATTTATTAATCAATGTAATTTTTATCGGATTGTGGGCGTTGGCTTGGTCAGTTGATCGTTATTTGAATGATGAAAATTGGAAAAAATCCTTAATTTATGGTATTATTCCAACCGTATCCACATTATTAATTACCTTTTTAATCATTCGACTAATTGATGAGGAATATGTGCATCGGTTGCCTGCAAAAGGGTACGGATATAAAGAGTGGCAATTATATATTCCGGCGCTTTTTCAATCGTATGATCACACAACGATTTCATTTCCAATAAAACCCATAAAAGCGATTAATTACGAAACGTACGCCTATCTCGGCGGCTTTTCGGCTTTCGCCTTATTGGGGTTATTAATACTAAGAATCGTCAAAAAAACGGAGGTGATCAAACCATTTTTGACAGTTTTTAAAATACCACAAAATCGAATTTTATATTATTGGGGATTTGCGGCTTTATTTATGTCAATAATGGCGTTAGGAGAGGAGATTCAAGCAGATAAATTTCTGATTACCAATTACTTAAACCCTTTCTTCTATTTAAGTAGGGTAACCGATCAAGTGACTCATTTTCGATGTATTGCTCGGTTGAGTTGGTTTTTATTTTGGTTCGTTAATTTTGGAATTGCGATATTAGTAGATGAAATTTTTACGCAGCGAAGTAACCGATATTTGACTGCTATGGCAATCGTTTTACTTTTGATTTTAATCGTTGATACCAAAGATTCGGTTACGCATTTGAATAGTCTTAAAAAAACAAACGAGGTTAGTAATACCGATAATTATACGGCGGTTAAGGATATTTCAGATAGCATCATGTCCGAAAAATATCAAGCAATTTTACCAATTCCATATTATCATCAAGGTACAGAAGACCATAATTTTACGATTGATGCACCGATGTATTGGCTGAATAGAACGTGTCAGCTTCAACGAATGACAAAATTGCCATTGATGGCTTCGCAAATGGGACGAACGCCACATTATCACGCCAAAGAATTATTTACAATTTTTACGGAAGACCGACCGAGCGCTAATCTTTTGGAACGAATGAATGATAAGCCTGTTCTCATTTTTTATTCTAAGTATTTCGTTGATGAAAACCCAGATTGGTGTCGTAATAAGGGCGAACCTGCTCACACCGTTGCGGTGAATAGTAAGGATATTATCGAGAAATATAAGATGACTTTAATTATGGAAACAGGGCAATATAAAATCTATGAATGGGATTTGCAGGCATTAAAATAAAAGGCTCTTTGACAATTTTTGCAAAATTCGAATAAATTGAGATTTTCGTAACGGCTGTCTTTAGCTGCCGCAAGGATTTTGAGACTTTTCGGAAGCTAAAGTAGCCGCTACGTGCAGAAATTGTCAGAGAACCAAAATAATAATGCGTGATTTTTTTAGCAATGGAAATTTATCTTGTTCTTGTATGGAATTAATAAACGGTATTGAATAAAAAGGCTACTTTTTAAGGCTATTAACTTTACCATCTTGAACGTTCGGGATGGTAAAGTTAAAGCTTCATTTTCAATATTAGCTGATACGAATTTTAAGGTATTAATCTTATTATTAAAAAAAAAATTGCATTATTAGCTCAGGAGTTTTCGGGATAAACTGGGCGTAAATTCTACTTAAATTCTATAAAATCAACTTCTAATTCAAAACCACCAGATTTTTTGTCATTCAAAATAATACCCATTCGGATAATATCTTCTTGAATTTTTGGCGTCAAATTATAACCCATATTTCGACCCAAACTATAGGCTTCAAAATCACTTAACGTCAGGGTAATCGTTTCCCAATCCGTAGATTTTGGTAACAATATTTTTTTGAAAGATGGTCGATAATACGCTCGTTCATTTTCTAAAGTAAAGGCAAAAGCTCGTTGTGTGCCTTTGTAGCGAATCGTTACAGTTTTGTAATCCGATAAATCGACCTTGCCGAAAGGGCTTCTCAAAGAGGCAAAACCACCGTTGTTTTCAAGCGAAACATTGCCTTTGAAAATCAAACTGTTTTCTTGTAATTCAAACTGACTACTCGACCTGCCGCCCATGACATCATCGTTAATGACTTGCCAATTATCACCACTTTTTCCTTTGCCAAAATCAATTTTTTTCGTCGTTTCAGTCATGGTAAATGTAAATATTGTCATTAGTAAAATAAGCATTTTCATAAAAAATGGTGTTGTGGAAAATTGTGAAAACGTTGTGTTTTGCACCTTTTCCTGTTTTACGGAATATTTATTAAATCAAAGTTTTATAAAAAGGTTTTCAGTTGGCAATTTCACAAATTCGCAGCCAACTACCAACTGAAAACGACCAACTTTTATCGACTCCCAAACAACAAACTTCCGACCCTTACCATCGTGCTTCCTTCTTCAATTGCAATTTCAAAATCGCCCGACATTCCCATTGAAACCTCTGAAAAGGTATCGTTATTTTGAAAATATCCTAATTTTAAATTTTCAAAAATATATTTTAAGGTTTTGAATTCTTGACGAACTTGCTCCGTATTGTCCGTAAAAGTTGCCATACCCATTACGCCAACGATGCGGATATTTTCGAAACCTTCATAGGCTTCGCTGTCTAATAATTCCTTCACTTCGCCACTATTCAAACCAAATTTTGTATCCTCTTCTGCGATGTGCATTTGTAATAAACAATCAATCGTTCTATCGTTTCGCTTTGCCTGTTTATTCACTTCCTTCAACAGTTTCAGGCTATCAATCGAGTGAATCATTCGGATAAACGGAGCGATATATTTGACCTTATTTGTTTGCAAATGACCGATGACGTGCCATTCAATATCCTTCGGTAAGGCCTCGTATTTTGCAGCAACTTCTTGTACCTTATTCTCACCAAAAACACGTTGTCCTTCGTTGTACATTTCTAAAATTGTCTCGTTTGGCTTCGTTTTAGAAACCGCCACTAACGTAACATTTTGAGGTTTTAATTTTTCCCTAACTCCTTGTAAAATAGTATTTGTCATAATTGATTTATCTTTGTGGTTTAGTCATTTATCGTCGGTCATTCTAAAGGTAGCCTAACATTCTATTGATAATCAAAGTTGACGTTCGTTTTTAATTAAATTTCAATTTTCAACCTATCTTTAGAATGACGATTGACTAAATGACTATGATTATTTTAGTAAAAGTAACTAAAAGATGAAAAGTATTTATTGTGTTTTAACAATATTAATCGTATTTGGTTTGGGTTGCGATGATTATGCACCCAAATACGAAGAACCGACGATTGACGAGAAAAAAATGGCGGAAATGGTGGCAAATGTTCATATCATTGAGGCTTACGCTCAAAACGTAAAGGCGACAGAACGGGACAGTGTGAAAGCGGTTTTGTACAATGAATTATTTGAAATGTATGCAATTGATACCGCAGTGTTTTATGAAAATCAACGATTATATTATGAAAATCCTACAGCCGTGGAAAACTTATATGAAGACGTTTTGCAAATATTGGAGGACAAAGGACAAGAAATTGAATCAAAAAAATTAAACGCTCCAAAAAACAAAAATTAGGGTTTGGGTGTATTAGTCCTAATGATTAATTTTGCAGTTATTATTTGATTATTATTAATAAAAAATAAACAGAATGTATCCAGAATATTTAACAGCGCCAATGGCGGGTGAATTGAACAAAGTAGGTTTCAAAAGTTTGAGAACGGCAACTGATGTAGATGAAGTGCTTGGTCAAAAAGAAGGAACGACATTAGTGATTGTGAATTCTGTCTGTGGCTGTGCGGCGGGTTATGCTCGTCCAGGTGCGATTGCAGCAGTACAAAACGAGAAAACACCGGATAATTTAGTGACGGTTTTCGCAGGAGTTGATGGCGAAGCAACAACGAGAGCGCGTGAATACTTCATGCCTTATCCACCTTCTTCTCCATCAATGGCATTGTTCAAAGATGGTAAATTGGTTCACTTTATCGAGCGTTACCATATCGAAGGTGCAAATGCTCAAGTGATTGCAGCGAATTTAAAAATGGCGTTTGACCGCTTCTGTTAAACGAAATTTCGAAGCAAATTGCTTCGTTTGATGATTTATAAATCGGGAAGTTGCCTTTTTTTAGGTGGCTTCCCGATTGTTATTTTTAAGCAAATTTTATTTAACCGCAAGGTTTAATAAAAAAAATCGTTTTAATCCGTAAAAATCCGTAAAATCCGTGCTTCCCTTACATCACAACGATAAAAACCGTTTGCTATGAAAAAAACAATATTAAGTTTATTTTTTATTTTAATAACAACGTTGAGTTTTGCTCAAATTAGCGTTCAAAGTACGCCGTCCAGTTTTACAAACATTTTATTGCAAAATGTTCCGATTTATAAATTGCCAATGGTGAATGAGGCGGAATTACGGGCGGAAGATGCGTTGGAACAAGAGCGAGAAAAGACGATTCCGCTACGTTTTGGGACGGATTTTTCGGTAGAATTGAACTTGAACAATTCGGGAATTTGGGAAACGTTGGCGAATGGCGATAAGGTTTGGCGATTAAAAATTGAATCCGAAAATGCGAAATCGTTGAATTTTATTTTTAGCGATTTTTATATGCCAAAAGGGGGCGAATTTTTTATTTATAATGCTAATAAAACGTATTTAATCGGTGCATTTACGGCATTAAATAACAAAAATCACGGTGAATTTTCAACTGCTCCCGTCAAAGGAAATTCGGTGATTCTGGAATATTACGAACCGCAAAACGTCCAAAATCAAGGTCGAATTGAAGTCTCAAAAATCATTCATGCCTATCGAGATATGTTCGCTACGGCAGATGATTATATTCAATCTTTGGCAGAAAATTTCGGCAATTCAGGAAGCTGTAACATAGATGTAAACTGTGCTACGGGTGCGAATTGGCAAAACGAAAAACGTTCGGTGGCGATGGTTCTGACGAGTGGTAATACTCGTTGGTGTAGCGGCGCGATGGTGAACAATACGGCACAGGATACCACGCCTTATTTTTTGACTGGGCGGCACTGTTTGGACGGAAACGAAGCGACTTGGCTGTTTATTTTTAATTATGAAAGTCCGATTTGTGGTGGCAGCGATGGCAGTTTGACGCAAAGTGTTTCGGGCAGCACGACACGGGCGAATTATCCGCAAACGGATTTGGCATTATTGGAATTGAGCGTAAAACCGCCCGATAATTATTTGGTATTTTATGCAGGTTGGGATAGGTCAGGTGTTGCGAACACAGGAAGTGTAACGATTCATCACCCTTCTGGCGATGTCAAAAAAATATCGGTAGATAATGGTTCGATTATTAATGGTCAAAATTATAATACCGACCATTGGCGGGTGCAAAATTGGGAAAATGGAACGACGGAAGGCGGCTCTTCGGGTGCGCCTTTATTTGATGCAAATAAGCGAATAATTGGTCAATTGCATGGTGGTTTGGCGAGTTGCAGTAATTCGCAATATGATGAATTTGGTAAGTTTTCGGCTTCGTGGCTCGGCGGCGGAACAAACGGTACGCAGCTCAAGCATTGGCTCGACCCAATAAACGGTAATTCAACGACTTTTGATGGTCAATACTTTGTTACGGCTGCCTTTGCGAACAATATAAAAGTCAATGCGGTGAACGGTTTTACGGATTGTGGTAGTATTTTTTATCCAAAAATAATCGTTGAAAATTTGGGAAGTAATGCCGTTACGAATCTGGAAATTGCGTATCAATACGCAGGTTTTGGTCAACAAATTATTTATTGGACAGGAAATTTAGCATGGCTGCAAACCATAGAAATTCCGATTTCAGGATATAGTTTCCCGATTGGTAATCATAGTTTGACAATAAATATAACCGTTCCAAATACGACCGACGAAGATATTTTAGATAATTCGTTTACCAACAATTTTACCGTCACAACGACCAATTCAAACGTAAAAATTAATTTAAAAACGGATAGTTGGCCCGAAGAAATTAGTTATAAAATTGTGAACGACAACGACAATACAGTTTTTCAAATCTTTTCGACTCAAATCACAGGTTCTGCTTTTGAAAATACTTTATTAACGGAAAATATTTGTTTGCCGTCGGGTTGCTACAAAGCGATTATTCGAGATAATGCGTCTGATGGATTGAGTGGCGGTTTTGGTTCTGACCCTGGATATTTTGAAATCGTAAGTAATGATTTACAATTGGCTATTATCAATGGAAACTTTGGTGCTTCGGATACGATTTCATTTTGTTTACCAAATGGAAATTCACCTGGACAACCAGCTGTAAGCACGAAAAATATAATTAAAAATAAAATTGACATTACTATTTTTCCAAATCCAACGAACGGTTTCCTAAATTTTGAAACAAAAGAAAAAATATTAGTGATTTATATTTTTGATATATTGGGCAGAAGGGTAGGAGTGATAGAAAATCCAACAACGAACTTTTTGGATTTATCCAAATTAGAAAAAGGTATTTATGTTTTACAATTTCAATTTGAAATAGGGCGAGAAAGTCGTAAGGTTGTGGTTGAGTAAAATGCGTTATGGGTTGTGGGTTGGGAGTTTGACCGAACAGATGTGGTTTTGATATTTATAAAAAAAGCGTTAATGTCAAAACATCAACGCTTTTTGCATTTTATAAATTAGAACGTCACGTTTGCACGGTCAAACTCGCAACCGTCAACCAGTGACTCGTAACAACTCGTTAATTAACAATTGCTTCAATAATTAAAGACACATTTTCAGGTTGGCTATTGCCTACAATCGTTACAAACTCTGTGTTATCGCCCCTTTTTCCTTTTGAATTAAACTGAACGGTAATCGTACCTTTTCCACCTGACGGAATAGCTTCTTTAGGATAATTCGCAATGGTACAGCCACAAGAACCCTCGACGGTTTGAATTATATAGGGTGCTTTTCCGATGTTTTCAAACTCAAATTCGTGAACATAATACTTGCCTTCTTGAATCGTCCCGAAATCATGTGAAGACTCCAACCAATAAATAACAGCAGTTCCTTTTTTCGGTTTTATACGAGAACCTGCCTTGCGTTCGATATATATCAAAATACGAGCTTTCGCAGAATCATCCATGTTTGCCAAAAGCCAAGTTAACTCTTCTTGAGGTGGAATATCACGCTGTGAGTGTGCGTGCATCACGATTTCTGCTTGCTCGTGTTCCTCCAAAAGTTCGAGGATTTCCAGAATAGTATTTGTTGTTGAATCTTTAGTTTGTGCATTGATAAACGTTGTTGAGCACATTAGACAACACATTAATAGTAAGTACTTTAGAGTATTCATTATTAAAATATTTTAATTAATTTAAGGATTGATATTAAGCGTGAACAGCATGTAAAAGTAGTGTTTTTTGTTAGAATTCTTCCTTTATGATGTGATTTAATTATCAGTTTGTGACCGCCTTTAGACTTGACTAATTTATGAAAGTTACTATATATAGTTGACGGTATTTTATCTAATATTGCAGCGTAAAGACCTGAGGGCTAAAACAATCTAAAATCTTGTGTGGTACGGTTGATATTCACTTTTATTCCTCGTTTCTTTACATAAAAAGGGTTTTTCTACAAAAAAATGAATTGATGTAATTATTTTTTATAAGAAAACCCTTCTAATGTTTTATAATTTCGGGATTTTAAATCTTAAAAAAGTCAAGATTTAAAATAAAGTAATTTTTCTTTGTACCCGAATCTCCTCATTCGCTAATCTCAAAATATACATACCTTTTGGATATGTTTCCAAACTCAATTGCGGATACATTTCACCAGCTAAAATCTGTTCTGAAACGATTTGACCTGACATCGAAATAACTTGACAAGTCAATGGTTTTGATGTTGGTAATTCCGTCAAATCCAATTGTAAAAAACCTTGTGTTGGATTCGGATAAATCCCCACGGCTTCGCTATAATCAACGTTTCGAGTCGAAACAGCAAATGTTTGACAATCCGTTTTCAAACCATTAAACCAATTAATAGTATATAACAAAGCTGGAAAAAAGCAACTGGCGTGCGTTCCACCTGCCAAACCCAACTGAGCGGCTACATCAGCCGCGCCGTTGGCGTTCATCGTAGCTTCCGCAAGTAAGGCATTTTGGTAATAAACCTGCTCATCAGCAGTACAATAAACCATACGAACGGGTCTTTGCGGTGTCCAATCATGATTGTCATTCTGTGCTAACGCAATTCTAAGAGGATGCGTAAACGGTTGAACCGTATCCGCCACAAAAGCGTCTAAAAACGCAGGCTGCATGAAGCCATAAACGTTATTTGGCATATTAATATTAACACCGTTAATATCAAAAACACCTGCTTTGTATAGATTAATTAAACTATCAAAAGGCGCTTGATAAACGTCGCTCGTATTCGTATAAATACCGCCATAAACAAACTCCATTGATTCAATCAAATACGGTAAATAAATCGGATTAGAATACGAAGAATCTACTGGCAAAGCCGTTTGAATACCCGATATATTGTAAGGCCCAGAAAGCGGTGCAGAACCGACAACATTAAATTCGACATACATATTATTGTCCTGAATGTACTTGTGCAAACCCATTGCAGCGTGTCCGCCTTGCGAATATCCAGTGATAAATAATTCGTCATTATGGTTCAAACCAAGGCTGTCTTCGATAAAATCTCGTGCAGCTCTAATTAAGTCAATTGCTGCTGTAGCCTGACTTTCAGCGTGTAAATACGGATGAACACCTGGGTTATCGCCCATACCTAAAAAATCTGGAGCAACGGTCGCTAAACCAAATCCTGCTAATGCCAAACCGACGGCTTCTTCTCCTCTTGACGGCACTGCTTCTCGGTCAAAAACCGTCCCATGCTGATAAACGCCCATTGGAAAATTATCGCAACCGTAAGGAATATACATCGCTCCAGAAGCGACCGTCGGATTCCCATTTACATCGACCGTATTGTAAACCACTTTGTACTCATCCGCCCCACTTTGAAAGCCAACGCCAAAGAAACTGCCAATTAGCTGTGCTTGCGTGTAACTCTGCATCAGTTCCACCGAAACGATGGTTTGTGCATTTAATGCAATTGAAAAGGTAAATAAAAACGTAAATAATAATGTTTTCATCTTTTTTAGTTTTTAATAGTTAGTGAAAATAAAATATTGTTTTTTAATTTGTTTAATTTTCGAGGTACGATTCCACTAATTCTGCGTGCCATCAAAAGGTCGCACTAAGCGGAAACCCAAATCCACATCTCTGGTATTTGGCAGCTCCATCGAACGACTTTTTGTCCTTAAATAAAGATTTTTGCTAAACCACGAACCGCCCCGAATCACTCGATAATTACCGTAAACGCCACCTTCTGGTTCAGTTGTTTCGTGATTTTCGTAAGCCACTTCGTCATGCCAATCCCAACACCATTCCCACACATTTCCCGACATATCGTAAAGCCCTAATTCATTCGGTTTTTTCTGCTTAATCGCATGCACATCGCCTTTTGCATTGCTTGAGTTCCAACTCACATCAGTCGAAACTTCGCCACCCGAATATCTATAATTTTTAGATTTTAAGCCGCCTTGAGCCGAAAACTCCCATTGAGACTCAGTCGGCAAGCGGTATCCGTCTGCATTTCCATCAATCATTACCTCATCGCCAAGTATAATATATGTTGCATTATACCCTTCTCGCAGACTCAACCAATTCGCAAAATGCACCGTATTAAACCAAGAAACTTTGGTCATTGCTAATTTTCCACGTTGCGAAGTCGATAAATTCACATAAGGTAAGCTCATTTCTTGACAATATAAATCGTACATTTCAACGGTAATTTCGTGCTGCCCGATGTAAAAACTATTCAAAATTACCTCGTGTTCAAGCTCAGAACCTTCCACGCCTTTTTTTCCCATCGTGAGTGTGCCGCCATTTACAAAAACCATTTCGTAAGGTGGAATTTCTCCCTCATTTACGGTTATTGGCTTTTCTTTATTCAGAATTTGAATAAAAATAAAGGTACTAATTATAAAAGCAATTACGCCCAAAATGATAAACAACTTTGTTTGTGATTCCTTTTTTGCTTTCTTTTCTATTTTCTTATTTCGATTTTTAGATTCTATTTTTTTAATCGTTTCTTCGACTTTTTCATCGCCATTAATCGCATAAACCTGTCTGAAACAATCCAAAGCCGTATCAAAATTATCGTATTTATACGCCTGTTTTCCTTTTGTAATTAAAGATGTAATATCTAATTGGCTTTCGCAATTTTTTAACCTTTCGCTTAATAATTTTAAGATGTTTTCGTCATTCGTCAAGTTGATAGCTTCTCGATATTTTTCAATCGCTTTTGTCCATTTTCTTGCTGTTTCTAAAGTCGCTGCTTCGGTTTGTAATCGTGGAATTTCCTCATTTTTTCTATCACTTTCCTCGATTATCGCACTTGATTTTTGCCATTTTAATTCTTCTCTTTCGGCTTTCGCCAAAACGGTTTCCGAATCCTCATCAGTCGTTTTTGTTACCTCAATATTTCCGTTTTGATTATTCAAATACGAGTTAATTTCAATTACTAATTCGTCTAAATTTTCGACGGAAACTGGTATTTTATCCGCAGGAAAAATCGGAAAATCGGCAGCATAAGGCGTATAAAACCAAGCCGTTTCTTCCACCAAAATCAGCAAAACCTTCAATTCGCCATTTTGATGCTTTCGTTTTAACAAATTCCATTGGTTTCGGTTTAATTTTTTTAAATTTTCATTGGTAATTAAAAAAATAAAAACACTTTGATTCTCAACAGCTTGCAGCAAATGAGTCGCTTCCTTTTCTAAATCAACGGACGTAATAACAAACTTTTCGTTTGCTAATCCTTCAATCAATTGTTGGTTAAAATCCGCCGTATTTTGAGTTTGGGTTATTTTTATTTTCATAGTTATTCGTTACTCGTTATTTCGTGCTACAAATTACGAAAAGCTGCACAAATAATTCCTGTTGCGATGGCAGCATTTAACGATTCTGCTCCGCCATTTGATGGAATTTCGATGCGGTGTGTTAATTTTTCGAGCATTTCATTAGAAATACCGTTTCCTTCGTTGCCGATGACAATAAATGCCTTTTTGAAAATTTCGGACTGAAATAAATTTTTGCCGCCCAAAACTGCCCCATAAATCGGTAATTGACTGAAATTTTGACAGAATTCTACTAAATCATACCGAAAAGTCGGTATTCGCAAAAATGCGCCCATAGAGGATTGAACCGTTTTGGGATTGTAAACATCAACGCAAGTGGTCGAGCAAATTACGTTTTTGATGCCAAACCAGTCAGCGATTCTTAAAATCGTTCCTAAGTTACCTGGGTCTTGAATTCCGTCCAAAAGTAGCGTTAAATCATTTTTAATAATTTGACTATCTAATTGAAAATCAATTTGTTGCAAAACGATATAAACCTGATTGGGCGTTTGAAAATTAGAAATTTTCTTTAGCGTTGACTCGTCAATTTCGGTCGTTATTTCCCGAAAAGGGCGAATTAAATTGGCATTGCGTTCAAGCCATTGCGGCAACGCAAAAACCGCTTCTACATGTATTCGGCTTTCGCCAATGGTTGATTGTGCGTTTTCTAATATTTCGATAGCGATTTTATCCCCTTCTGCCACAAAATTGTTATACTTTTGGCGGGATTTTTTAGTTTTTAAACTATTCAAATACTTTAACTTAGCTTTGGATAACATAGATTTTCGTTGTTTGAAACCAAAATTCTCAAAAAAATACGACAATTGGAAATTTAGTAAATTATAAACTAATAATTATAAATTATTTTTCGTATTAACGAGTAATATCAACGAATTAATAAATATTAATATGCAATAATAATTTAGATAATATATTTTCTAATAAATAAAGTTTCGTTTTTTATTTACCGTCACTTACCGACCAAAATCGGTGGTATATCGCAATCAAGTAACAATTAAAATCAAACCTCCACCGATAATGTTTTATAACATCTCTAATGTACGTTTTTTAATTATTTTGGCTATTTCAACGATTTTGTACAGTTGCACATCTCCCACAAAATATTTGGAAGATAGTGAGCTTTTGGTGGTCAAAAATACGGTCAAAATAAAATCTAATTTGCCATCTGACGAAACGGTTAATTTAGAATATCGACTTTCAACCATTTCAAAACAGCAACCGAATAAAAAGAACTTTTTGGGACGAAAAATTCGCATGAAACAATACTATAAAGTTCAGCGAAAATTAGAAAAAAAGGAATATAGCGACACGTCCAAAATCCAAAAATGGAAGTTGGAAAACTATGTGGAACAGCCCGTTTTATACGATAGGAGTTTGATGGAATCTTCGACGGAAACGATGACGTATTATCTAAATAATATTGGATATTTTTACGCTGATGTCACGGCAGATACGATTCCAAACCAGCGTAAACCGATGGTTGAATTGGTTTATACCGTAGAATTGGGTGATTTATTGACGATTCGCAAGGTTAATTTTGAGACCAATGACGATTCTCTCCAACAGATAATCCCGATTTTGCAAGCCGAAAGTCTTTTGAAATCGACAAAACCAATTAGTAAAACGGTTTTTAATGCCGAAAAAAATCGAATAACGGAAAAGTTACAAAATATGGGTTTTGCTTATTTTTATCCCGATTATATTTTTTTTGAAGGCGATACGACAGAAGCTGACTCACAAGCCGATGTAAATGTGACGATTGTCCAACCTAATGATACCACACATCATCAGCGGTATCAAATTGGTAATATTTATATTTTTACGCAGTACGACCCCGTTTATTTTCGCCCAAATTTAGGTTTGGATACTTTGACCGTTGAAGGTTACGATGGTTTTTATTTAATAAAAGAAAAAGATTACGATAAATATTTGGTCAAACCGACACCGATTTTGAATGCGTTTGAATTTAAAAAAGGGGATTGGTATTCGACGGATAGTTATGACGAAACTCGAAAACAGCTTTCGGCACTTCCGATTTATCGATTCGTGCGGGTGCGAAGCACGCCAAACCCGAATCGACCAAGCGAAATTGATTTTTATGTGTATATGAATCCTGCGAATGATATTGTATTGAGTACGGATTTGGAGTTAAATTATATTATAAATAGTAGTAGCAGCACGACGACGATTAATAATCTTGGGATTTTTGGGAACGTTAGCGTAATGCATCGAAATATTTTTAAAGGCGCGCAAGTTTTGAGTGTCGGAACAACTGGTGGTGTAGAGCTGAACTTGAACCGTACCAACGATTTCAAGCTATTTAATACAATTGATATTCGACTGCAAGCTGATTTGACTTCGCCTGTCATCAAAAGCAATAATATTTTGAATAATGCCAAAACTCGCTTTGGAATTGGTTATAATTATATCTCTCGATATTTGAATTATCAAATCAATTCTTTCAATTTTTCAAGTGGTTTTGATTGGCAAAAACAACGGACTCGCCACTTATTAAATCCTGCTTTTATCAATTTATTGTTACCGAATATTGACCCTGATTTTCAATTAATATTAGATGACGATCCGTTTTTAGCACGGAGTTTTGATAGGCAATTAATCATTGGTTCTAATTATAGTTATGCTTTTAATCGTCCAGCAAATGAAAGAAATGAGTCTTATAATATTCGTTATTCTGTGGAGTTTGCAGGAAATACGATTAATTTAATTGACAGATTTATTAAGCCTAATAACAATTTTGAATTTTTAGATACCATTTCATATTCGCAATATAGTAGGGTCGAGCTTGACGCGAATTATACCAAAAAATTCGGTGAGTTCAATGCTTTTGCGACCCGTTTTAATTTCGGCATCGTTGCGCCTTACGGCAATTCGGACGAAGTACCGTACATTAAGCAGTTTTCTGCGGGCGGAAGTTCGGGCGTTCGAGCTTGGCAAATTCGAGAAATTGGGCCAGGTGCTTTTTTTCAACCCTATCCTTTGAAACTTATTACGCCTTATCAAGCTGGAAATATTAAGTTAGAATTTAATTTAGAATACCGTTTTATGTTGTTAAAATCGTGGAGTTTGCAAAGTGCGATTTTTCTTGACGGTGGTAATGTTTGGCTAATCAATGACCCGGAAGAACTAAATAGAGCGTTCAAATTTGATACTTTTTGGAATGAACTCGCCATCGGTTCTGGTTATGGTTTTAGAATGGATTTGGGCTTTTTTATTTTCCGTTTAGATTTAGGTTACAAAATAATGACCCCTTATAAAAGTGAGTTAAATCTTTATAAGGAGCGGTTTTTTCCTCGTCAATGGTGGCGAAATCCGAATTATGTAATTGCGATTGGCTATCCATTTTAAGGTGATTAACTGGCTGATTAGTTGATTATAACGCCCAGCTAATCAATCGTCAATTAATCGGCAACTAATCGGCAATTCCTATTTTCCGTACCAACTTTTTACCACTGTTTCCGCTTTTTTTCCTTGCGGCGTATAATCCTTTTCGGGATAACCTTCGTGACCTTGCATATCGGGAAACCATTTCCAAAGAAAACCGCCTGCCCACCAATCTTTTTCCCAAAACGTAGCAAATAGAACGTCTAAGGCATTGGCTTGAGCTTGTTCGTTAATCTCAATTGAATGGACTTTTTCTTCTAATTCCCACGTTTTTGAGGCACAGGCATCAACGCTTAAATAACCAAATTCCGTAAAAATTATCGGTTTACTGACTTCGCATTGAAAGTTTTCCATGTCTTTCAAAATCGGCTGCCACGCTTTCGTGAGTTCCTCCGTCGTCGGCGTTTTGGTCGTGCAAAGTGGGAAATACGCATTGATACCAACATAATCCAACTCGCTCCAAAATGGAATATTATTATAATTGTCCCAATTCGAGGCATACGTCAGCGAACCTTTATAAATCGTACGCACCTCCCGAATCAAACCGACCCAATATTCGGGGCGTTTATTAATTGCATTTTTAAATTCCGTACCAAAACAAAATAAATCAATTTGTTCGGCTTCCGCCAATTTTGCCATTTCCAACGTGTATTCCGTGTAGCCTTTTTCCCATTTTTCCCAATCTTCATCGCTCTCAAAATCAAGCGTTCCAGTCCAATCGCCAGGCACATAAATTTGCGGTTTCAGCATCACTTTTATCCCAGATTCGTGTGCTTTTTTAATGGTTTCCACAATGCCTTCCTTACGTTCGCCCCACCATTGCCGACTCATATTAAAGTATACTTTTGCCTCGCCCTTTCGAGTAAAACCATAGGGAATCACTGCAATCCAATCGGCATTTACTTTTTGAATAGCAATCATTGGATTCTCCAAAAATGGTTTTGGCGGTGCGACCAACGTCAAACCGCCCATCTTTTCAATTTTAAGGGCAACCGTTTTTTCATCTTCTTGACATTGAACGGTTTTTTGTTGAATACAACCGTTGAATTGTAGTACGCAAAATAATAAAAGGAAAAATTTTATTTTCATGGTTTGTTATGTAACACCAAGCTTCAAGATAAATGCCAGCTTAATTCGTGACGGAATATTTTTAAAATTACAAATCCTTATTTCAAATTTAATATAATCCTTTTTTAATATTTTCACTCAAAATGGTTTCTCACCCATGCGTCGTCCTTCGTTTTCCGTTTCTCCTCCTTCGCTCTCATTTAGTCGAATTTTTAATAATTATCGTAGGAAAAACTTAACATTCTCATAAGATTTCTGTTCCTTATATTTGATTATTAAAATAAAAAAGTAATATTCGTAATAACATAAAGCAACCAAAATGGGAGATTTATTAACTTCGTACGGCGTGCTGATTTTTTTAGCCGCCGTTTTAATATTCACAGGTCTTTTCACAGTCAGACAACAAACGGCTTATATCATTGAGCGATTCGGAAAATTCCACAGTATTCGTCAAGCAGGTTTACAATTCAAAATTCCTTTCTTGGATAAAGTTTCTGGAAAATTAAACCTAAAAATTCAACAATTAGATGTGTTGGTAGAAACCAAAACGAAAGATAATGTTTTCGTAAAATTGAAAGTTTCTGTTCAATTCTTAGTTTTGGGGGATAAAATTTATGAAGCATTTTATAAATTAGAAAATCCAAACGACCAAATCACTTCTTACGTTTTTGATACGATTCGCGCGGAAGTGCCTAAGATGAAATTAGATGATGTTTTTGAGCGAAAAGATGATGTTGCGATTGCGATTCGTAGAGAATTAGAGCAAGCGATGCAAGATTATGGCTATGGAATTATCAAAGCCTTAGTGACGGATATTGATCCAGATATTGCGGTAAAAAATGCGATGAACCGAATTAATGCAGCGGAACGTGAAAAATTAGCAGCACAATATGAAGGTGATTCCGAAAGAATCCGCATCGTTGCGAAAGCACAAGCGGAGGCAGAAAGCAAGCGTTTGCAAGGGCGAGGCATCGCTGACCAACGTCGGGAAATTGCGAGAGGTTTGGAAGAGTCGGTTGAAGTTTTGAATAAGGCAGGAATTAATTCGCAAGAAGCATCGGCTCTGATTATCATTACGCAACATTATGATACGCTAAATTCGATGAGCGAAAATTCAAAAACAAACTTGGTTTTATTACCAAATTCGCCAACCGCAGGGACAGAATTAATGCAGCAAATGTTGACGGCTTTACAGGCGAGTAAAAGTGGGGATTTGTAGTTTAGAGGTTAGATATTAGACCGCTTCGCTTTTAGATTTTAGACTTTAGAACGCAAAAAATAAAATGCCAAAATAGGTGGACGTCATTTCCGAAAGGGAATGGCGTTTTTTTATGTACCGTCGAATTTATTTGATAAGGTGACTCTAATAATTTCACGTTATCAAGTAAAATTCGATCGTATATTTTCCTAAATTTACAAAATGAAAAATACCATATTTCCAATATCGATTTTACTTATTTTGGCTTTCGCCAATTGCGAATCTGGGTTAAAAAACGATAAGCATCAAAACCTTGAATTAAAAAAAGGTTTGGTTATTAATTCGTCCATAATTATTAAAAATAAAAATTATAAATTCATTACGAACAAAAAAAACGAAAAAATAATCACTATTGAAGGCGATAGTTTGACGATTGACTTCAACCATATCGAATTAATCGGAACGAACGATTTTACAAAACCAGACGAATTCAAAGGCGTTGCGATTCATATCAAAAATAGCAAATTTGTTACCCTTAAAAACCTAAAAGTAAGTGGTTTTCGGATTGCGTTACAAGCCGATAATGTTCAGCATTTGACGATAGATAGTTGTGATTTTTCTTATAATTATCGAGCAGATTCGAGTGCGAATTTTGATATTAATAAAGTAAAAATTGGTGCAGTTATCTTAAATAACTCTGAAAATATTCAGGTTATAAATTCTACGATTTCGCATAATTATAATGGTGTCATTTTGAATAATTCTATCATTAATATTACAAAAAGTAAAATTCAATTTAATTCAAAAATCGGTTTGTGGGGTTTTCAATCAAGTTTTAGAAATATTGAAAATAATCAAATTGACTGGAATTTAGCCGCAGGAATTTGGGATAAAACAAAAGAAAATACACATTACATAAATCATAATTCCCTAACGCATAATGGTTTTATCTCAATTCCTATATCTAATTCTGATAACGATTTCACAGCTTCAAAAATAAATTTTCAAATCCGTGAAAACCAAAATTTAGAAGCCATTTCCAAACTCGACCCAAAATACCCAAAAGGCGAAGCCTACAAATTACCCACAAAATACGGGGTTTACGATTTTGAATATCCTGCGATTTTCTTACGAACGGTAAACGAAAACGAATACATTTTTGCGATGTTTGGTCCAACAATCGGTAATTGGAAATTCGTCAATGCCGAAAATGTCCGTTTTACAAATTTAAAAACTGGCTCTTTTCCTGCGACTTTCATTATTGAAAAGGAAGATTTAGAAAAACCATTTTTGATTGAATTTGAATTTATTGGTGCTGCATTTCAAGATGAATTCGGCGTTTGGAATAAGAAAGGAAAAGTATATAAATTTGGTAATAGGTAGTACAAACGGCACCGCCTTTGCCAACGTCAAAACAATTTTTTGATTATTTCAACGACGGCAAAAGCGGTGCCGTTTGCCCTACGGTTATAACGATTTTTTTATCGTTTTGGTGTTGGCAAAGTCGGTGCCGTTTGCCCTACAGAACACTGGTTTTGTCTCTTAACCAAGCTACCTCTGCCACCTTTAAAAGCGGTGATAATTTATCAAAAACCATATAATGATAACCGTTGAACCAATTTAACTCGTCAGCCGTCAAGAATTCTTTGATAATCAACTTTTTATCAATCGGACAAAGCGTAATCGTCTCGGAAGTCAAAAAGCCTTCGTGTTTGCTCGGAATTG
>Ga0306864_1000232_pt1 | contig 26613 bp, 19 predicted proteins | sample AntRauTorckE5430_FD_190448 | JGI IMG/M metagenome (GOLD analysis project Ga0306864, IMG submission 190448) | Saline lake microbial communities from Rauer Islands, Antarctica - Metagenome Torckler E5 #430 (v2) (version 2) | ecosystem: Environmental > Aquatic > Non-marine Saline and Alkaline >...
TTGGTGTCAATGCGATGAGCTATATCAAAGACAGACTCAGCGGACAATTACTTATGCCATCACTCGCCCAATGTGTCGCCGAGGCTTATCAGGACAATTAAACCCATTACTTTTTGAACGGATACCATTCCGGGGCTGGGTGGTCGCTACCCAGACGCGTACGCCCTGACTGGTGGCCGCCTCCACGATCCGGCGGAAGTTAGCCAGTTGGTCTGCTACCGGGAAGTTGTTGGCCGCATCGTTGGACGGCATGTTAACAACGATGGCAAAAGGATTGAGGGCGAGGGCACGCGTAACGTTCCGCGCCTGGTCGATGCTGATGTTTACTCCTCCCGGGATGGGGGTGCCGGTGGGTAGGATGTGATAGGTGGTGTAGCCCCCGCGGCCTAGATTGGTGACTTGGTAGCGGGTATTTCCAGCCAGAGAGCGACTGAATCGGCTCACCCAGGAACTGTCTGGTGCGGAGGCTCCGGCTCCTTCGGCGGTGGAAGATCCCAGCACTACGATGTTACACGAGGTAGAATCGAGGGAAATTTCGAAGAGGTCGTCACTGGTGTCCGTTAGCGTATTAGCAGTGATCCGTACTAGGCCGTCGTTGGTAGGGGTGGCGGGGATGGTCCAGTTGTACGATTGCCCGATGGCTGGCACCGTATCGATCGGTTGCCAGTTATCACCCGCGTCTACGGAATACTCGAGAATAACGTTGATCAGGTTTCGGCTTTCCCACCGAATATCCGTTGCTTTTCCGGCCTGTAAAAATTCACCTCCGTTGGGAGCAATCAGTGCCAGGGAGGTACCGCCAGCCGGAGCCTCGTCAGCGTACACCATACGCAGAGCACCGAGGTAATAGAAGCTGGATGAATTGGTGTTGTTTGGCCCGGCCGTAGCGGTGACAGCGATGGTGCCGTCGGTTGCGGGGAACATCGTAGAGGTGGCTGTTTGGTCGGTGTTTGAGGCTGTTTTGAGGTAGACTGTGTCGGTCGTTAGGCCTTCTATCACGTACTGCGTATCGCTGATGGGTACCTGTGCCGCGGGGACAAAGGGTAGGGCCAGCAGAAGAATACCTGAAACAAGACGAAGAAGAATGTTTGTGTTTTGCATGATCGAGCTGAATAGTTTAGAACAGCAATGTCTGGTTTCAGCCCCTGCTAACCAAAAAAAATACCTCACCACGACTACACTGTGGCGTTTGTTTCTGCTGTTTCTCCGATGTATATCTGGCTGTTTTCCTGACAGAGCATTAGAACTCCAGCAGGTAGCGGTTGAGGTCATCTCCGCCCTCTAAACCAATTTTTTTACGCAGTCGGTACCGCTTGTTTTCCACCCCCCGCAGGGAGATGTGTAGTAGCGGGGCAATTTCCTTCGAACTTAGGTCCATGCGTAGGTAAGCTGCGAGCTTCAGGTCGCCGGTAGTAAGCTCGGGGCAGGCCCTACGCAGCCGCTTCAGGAAAGCTTCGTGTACTTCGTTAAAATGAGATTCGAAGATGGACCAGTCTTCCTTGTTGTTCAGGTTCCGGTCGATGAGCTTATCGATCTTCCGGTGGTCGATGGTGCCGGAAGGCGTTCGTTTTCCCTTGGCCAGTTCTTCCTTTAGTGCCAGCAACATTTCGTTCTTTTTGGCCAGGGTAAGGGTGGTGTTGGCGAGTTCCTTACTCTTCCGGTTTACGTTGGCTTTCAGCTCCCGGTTACGGGCAACGATTCGCTCTCGCTGTAGTTCCCGTTGGCGGACGACCTCCAGCCGCCGTGCCTGGTTGCGTAGCCGTTGGAGGTGGAGCCGGTACAACACCCAAAGAGCAGCGGACAGGAGGAATGCATAAAATACATAAGCCAGACGGGAACGGTACCAGGGCGGGAGTACGTTAAACTTGAGGGTAGTACGGCTTTCGAACCAGCTTGCTTCCACCTCGAATAAATAATCACCTTCCGGAAGATTAGTAAACTCCCGTTCGCCGGTCTTCGACCATTCCGTCCATTTATCCGCATAGCCCAGCAGGCGGCTGCGGTAGCTTACTACCCGGTCGAAGACGGGCAGTGCGACAGAAAAGCGGAGATCGTTGTTACGAAAGGCTATTTTCGGGATACCTTCCGCTTTAGTTAGCCACTTCCATCCGTTTTCCACCCGGTGTCCCGCCCGTAAGATCATAGGTGGCGGTACCTTAGTCTCCGGCTGTGGCGTCACCACGGCGTAGCTCTCGTTTAGTAGGAAAAGCCAGCTATTCCCAATCCAGGGGATAACCTTCGGGTAGGGAAAGCGAAGTCGTAAGGGCAACTCAGCGATCATTTTTTCCTCTTTATACACTTTTACCCGGTCTGGTCCGGCGATAAACCAGTGCTCCTCATCGTGTCCGCTGAGAAAGTACTCTCCCACTCGGAGTGGAACGCCACGAACGATATTGTAAGCCACTAACGAATCGTTCTTCAGTAACCGACGCCCCTGCGTGCTCTGCAGTAGAACACCTTCGGGTGTATTCAGGGCACTCGTTTTCGTAAGGAAGGGATTGGCGAGGGTATCTATCCGCAAGATCTGGCGGGTATCCTGACTCATGGTTAGTAGGAAAGCCCCCTGGGAGCCGTGCAGCGCGAGTACCTTATTCACGTCTACCCATGCCAGCTGTCGGATGGGCGCGGATAAGCCGCGAATATTACTCGCGATAATCTCGCCATCGTCCCATTCCAGCAACTGCAAACCGGTATAGGTTGCCTGCAACAGCTTTCGGGAATCTCCCTGAACGGTAATCGTCATCCAGCCCCCGGAACGACTAGATATTTTCCGCGCGACTGCGTTCCGGATCATAAACGTACCGTCGTTATGTCCACAGAGCAGCCCTTCTTCCGTTTCTCGCAGTTCCCACACCTGTCCGGAAGTGCCGGGAACTAGAGAGTATGCAAAACCGTTGGTGGTTTCTTGCTGTAGATATAAGCCCTGGTTGGTACCGAAGTAGGCCTGTCCTTCGTAGTAAGCTGCGGTGTACACGGTGCCGGGCGGGCGGCTTTTTCCGGTGACGAAACTGATTGTTGAGGAACGAACCACCAGGTCCAACCCTCGGTCCAGCCCTAACCAGAGGTTACCGTCTTTGCTCTCGTTCAGTGCCAGCACGGTATTATTACTTAGCCCTGAAGCCTCGTCGAGTAATAGCATCCGTCCTTGATTGGGGCCGAACAACACCAGCCCGCTGGCGATGGTGCCGATGGCTAGGGAACCGTCGTGCAGCAGCAATAGGCGGTTTATTTTCTTATTGGAAAGTTGTTCGTTTAGCCGCTCATCCCACGGGCTTAGCCGCTCGTCCCGGAGTGCGAAAACGGAATCTGCCGTGCCGATAATTAGGTGGTCTCCTGCGGGTACTATACCCACGACCTCTCGTTCGCCAAGTGCTGAAGTTCCGGGTAATAAGCTGAAGCCTTCGTTGCTGCGCCAGCTGAAAATACCCCGTCCGGTAACCGGTACCAATAAGTTCGACCCCGCAGCCGCGGCGAACATCATCACGCCGGGTGGTACCACCGTAGTCGTTTGCTTCCCGTCGTACACGAACAGGCGGCCGAAGGATTGAAAAACAACTTCCCCACTCTCCAGCACTTCAATGTTCCAAATTTCTTCCTCGTGGTCCGGAGATTTTAGCTGATTTGATAGTGAAACCCAGGCGGAAGGTTCGCCTCCGGAAATGGGGAAGTACCCAAACTCTCCGTATCCGCCTGCGTACAGTCGGTCATCCACGGTAGCTAAGGCGCGGACCGTTGGGTTGCCGGGTAGGCGCAGTTCCGTCCAGGTGGCCCCGTCGTACCGTAATACCCCGCTTGCGTTGGCCAGGTAGAGTACTCCTTTTTCGTCCGTAGTGATGTCCCATACCTGTCTTTCCCCACTGTACTCTGCTGTGGGGAAGGAGATGACTTTTGGGGTGGGGAAGGAGGGGTTGGCTTCTGCCTGCGCGTACAGAAAGCCCGTGCCGCATAGGAGTAGCAGGGCAAAGAGTACGGTGGTATGCGGGTGATTTTGCCTCAGGACTTAAGGTTTAAGTGGGGAGTAATTTAGGTATTTTTACGGGCGCGTTCCCGTAGCCATGGGCTTATTAACAATTTCAAATTAAACCGTTGTGCCATATCCTGTACCTGCTCGATAGCTTTTAAGCTGTTGTTCTTCTGCCTTCAGGCTGAAACCTAAAGACGGCCGAAAAGCGACAGTTATTGAATTGATGTTCCTTAACACCAGAAGTTACAGGCAGTGGTCTATTTTGAAAATCAATAAGCCCATGTTTAAACCTACGGGTATTCTGCTTCCCGCAGCCCTGGAGGACCTGGAAAACGCAATGGCTGAGAGTCTACGACTGAGCGCGGCACTTCAACAGGCCGGCCGCTACGCCGTCCTAAAGGAGCGCATCACCGGCGGCACCATTTCTTACGAAAATGAGGTGCTTACCTAAAACCAGGTTCGGTGCAGCCTTCTCACTTTACGGGACACATTTGAAGGGCGGGAAGACGATGATCCTGTGCTTACCGAAGAGGTGGCCAGTACCAACATCACCGGAAACGTAAGCAACCCTGCCATCAACAGTAACACCACCGCGGAGAAGGTCCATGGGCGTTTTCCTGCTTATGCAGCGTTTCAACGAAGGTTGAGCATCATCCAGGCTAGAGTTTCCCGAAGAGGGAGATTTCTGCGGCGTCAACTTCTTTACGGAAAGCAGCAAAATTTTCCATCATAAAGCCTTCAACGTCCTTGATGAAGTCTGCAGCTCCGGATTGAAATTGCTCCAAGGCAACGGTCGCCATCTGCGTAGGCTTGCCTTCCACCTGGCCGATATAACGGCCGGCGGTGAACATCTTGGCCTGCAGGTTCGTCGGGTTGCGCTGGATACCCTTCAGGCCTTCCTTATCTGTGTAAATCTCCTCAATTTTAGCAATCGCTTTCTTGAGGTCCTTGATGTCGGCGGCTAGGGAATCCTTGACGGCTTTGGGCGCGTCTTTGAGGAGGCCTTCGATGCGGGTGAGGGACTTACCGGCCCGCTGCAGGTCCGTCCAGGCTTCGTTTAGGCGCACGACGGTGGTGTCGAGCTCGGCCTGGAGTTGTTCGCGTTGGGCGAAGGGGTTACCCGTGGGCTGGTCTTCGCGCGGGTCGGGGTGAACGGTCACCATGGTTTTGCCAACGTGGTTGCCGAAGGTCATCACGATCTCATACACACCGGGGCCTACGCTGGAGCCGCTGCGTGCATCCGCGTCGGGTCTGGCTTCGCGGCGACTTGGGAAGACGATGCCGTCGCGACGTATGTTCCAACTGGTGCGGTTCATGCCGTACTTTGGCGTGGTCGTATAGGTCCGGATCGTATCACCGGACTGTACGTCGACGACCTGAATCTTCATCTTCTTCTTGTTCTTGGCTTTCGGGTTGGGGTTATTGTCATCGGCGTCGGTGATGCTTTCGTCGGGCATGTCCTCATTTATGGAGTAGCGGAGCAGACGGCTTACGTCCTCACCCTGCTCTTCTATCGGTTCCACTGCACCTGCGTCCTCGCCCTTCTTACGTTTCTTACGTTTGCCTTTGTCGGCCACTTCTTCCTTATCGACATTGGCTTTCATGCCTTTCTTCTTGCCGTCTTTTCCTTCTTCCGGCAATACCCAGTAAGTGAGCATAGCACCTCTGCGACGATCTTGCCCCTGGAACTGCCCCTGGGCGTAAAACCGCGTACCCTGGTAAGAGCGCGTTTCCCACTGGTAAGCGTCGGGCGCGGGGAAAACGGCGAAACTGTCGCGCAACATTTCCGTGCCTCGTTGGGCAATCTCACGCAGCGGACGGATGTCGTCCATAATCCAAACGGCACGGCCGAAGGTACCGATGATGAGGTCGTGCTCACGCGGATGAATCTTCATGTCGCGGGTAGAAACGTGCGGGTAATTTTTATCGTAGTGCGTCCATTTAGCACCCTTATCGAAGCTGATGAACAGGCCCTGGTCGGTACCGAGGAAGAGCAGGTTCGGCTCGATGGGGTCCTGCACGATGGCGAGGGCGTGGCCGACGACCTTATTCTCGTCCACCACCTTCGTGAAGGTTTCGCCGTAGTTCGTAGTGTGGTAAACCATCGGCCGCGTATCGCCGCGGCGGAAATCGTTGACCACTACCCAAGCCTCAGCTACGTTGTGCACGGATGCCTCAACGTACGGAATCCAGGCGCCTTCCTTCATGCCGGGCAGGTTCTTGGAAAGGTCGTTCCACGTCTTACCGTCGTTGGGGCTGAAGTGCAGCCGGCCGTCGTCGGAGCTGACCCATAGGCCGCGACCTTCGGGGGTGTTGCCCTTGGTCGGCACGATGGCGAGCAGGGTAGTGTGGTTCTCCGCCTGGGTGGCGTCGATGGTGAGGCCGCCGGAGATCATGGACCGCTGGCGCAGGCTGTCGTTGGTGGTCAGGTCGGGACTGATGATGGTCCAGTTATCGCCGCAGTCGGTGGACTTGTGGACGAACTGGCTGCCCATATAGATCGTACAATCACTCTCGGTGCTCTGCGCAATCGGCGCGTTCCAGTTGAAGCGGAGGAAGGTTCCGTCCGGGTGAAGGGGCTTGATGCCAATGGTTTTACCCGTGCTGCGGTTTACGCGACCGAGGGATCCACCCTGGCTTGCAGCGTAGACCATGTTCTTGCTTCCGGGCTTGAAGATCATGTCGAAGCCGTCACCGAAGTAGACTTCCTGCCAGTCGGAATCGGTGATGCCGCCGGACTTCAGTCCCTGGCTGGGTCCGACCCACGAGCCGTTGTCCTGCATACCGCCACCGACGAGGTAGGGAAAGCTCATGTCGTAGTTGATGTGGTAGAGCTGGGCGAGGGGCAGGTTGGCCGCGAAGCGCCAGGTGTCGCCGCCGTCGTGGCTGATGTTGAGGCCACCGTCGTTGCCGTCGAGGATGAATTCGGGGTCGTTCGGGTCGATCCAGAAGGCGTGGTGGTCCGGGTGGACGCTATTGCCGTAGTTGGCGATTCCTCGGAAAGACTTACCGCCGTCTTCCGACTTGTCGATGTAGGTGTGGACGTTGTAGATCCGGTTCTCGTTCTGGGGGTCTACGTACAACTCGGCGTAGTAGAAGGGGCGGCCGCCGATGCCTTTGGTGCTTACCAGTTTCCAGTTCGCGCCGCCGTCGGTGGATTTGTAGAGGCCGTTGACCTTGGCTTCCACGAGGGCGTAGAGGATGTTGGATTTATTGGTCGCGATGGCCAGGCCGATACGGCCAAGGTCGCCTTTCGGCAGGCCGTCTTTGGCGGTTTTGCGCTCCCAGTTGTCGCCGCCGTCGTGGGTGATCCAGATGCCGGAGCCGGGGCCGCCGGAGTTGAAGTAGTCAGGGTCGCGGTCGAACGTCCAAGTCGCAGCGATGATCTTATTCGGGTTGTTCGGGTCGATGATCATGTCGGCGATGCCGGTGCCGTCGTCGACGTAGAGGATCTTCTTCCATGTCTTGCCGCCGTCCATTGTGCGGAATACGCCGCGCTCTTCGTTGGGGAACCACATATTGCCCATCGCGCCGGCGTAGACGATGTCGGGGTTGGTGGGGTGGACAATCACGCGGTGGATATGACGGGTGGCTTCCAGGCCCATGTGCTTCCACGTTTTACCGCCGTCGAGGCTTTTATAAATACCACCGCCGTAGTTGGCCGAGTTGCGCGGGTTGCCCTCGCCGGTGCCTACCCAGATGATGTTCGGGTTGGCGTCGGAAACGGCTACGGCGCCGATGCCGAGGTACTTCTGGTCGTCAAAAATGGGCTCGAAACTGATGCCTCCGTTGCGGCTCATCCATACGCCGCCGCTGGCCGTGCCTACGTAGAAGTGGTCGCGGTCGGTGGGGTTAACGTCAATCGCCGTTACCCGGCCAGACATGCCGGCGGGGCCGATGTTGCGGGGGGAGAGGGCGTCCCAGTGTTCGAGGTTGATCTGGGCGCCGAGTTGGGCGGGGCCGCAGGTGCAAAGGATGCTTAAAAGAGCAAGGAGGGGTAGGTAGCGTTGTCTCATGAATATATTTGGTTGTGGTTTGGGACGGGAAATATACGACAGTTGTAGGACTCGTCTTGCGCCCAGCCAATCCAATCCTTGGAGAATAGGCATAAAAAAAGTAATCAACCTCCAAAGGGTGACTTCTCGTGAGGTTAATTGCCGATCAAAAATCAAGCTTCTAGTCGATTTTTTTTTGGTTAGCGAGGTACTACTTGTTTTCAGGTATTCTGAACCGTCTTAGTATAAAGTTTTCCTTTTTTACTAGCCACTACAGCTAACTACTTCCGGACTTTGTTATAGGTTTCTATATTTTTTTCGTGCGACCTTGGTTTTAGGGACTAAGTACCTACTCCTTAGGGTCTATTAGGAGGATGACCTTGTGTTTAGACGTCTAAGTGGGCTAAAATAGTAGTGTTGGGCACTCTTCCGTAAAACGAGCGTTTGCACCCGCGTCCGCGCCTACACTAAGGAATAGCCGCAAAGCAAAATGCCAATACAATGACGAAGCCCAGCCCCCAACCTACTTACCTTTGCCCACCCAAGGCAAAGCCGCACGAGCAAAGCGAGCATTCAGCTGCGGTAGCTCTAAAAGACCAACAAACTAAAGAACTAAAAGACTATGCTCTCCCGTCCCCGCCGCAACCGCCAGTCCCCTGCCATTCGCGCTCAGATCCGCGAAACGGAACTTACTCCCGGCCACCTCGTGCAGCCTATCTTCCTGATGCCCGATCCCACGGCTCGCCTCCCAATCATGAGCCTGCCGGGCACTTTTCGCCTGGGCATCGAAGAAGTAGTTAGAGAGGTGGGCGAGTGTCGAAAACTAGGCATATATAGTTTCATTATGTTCCCCGCCGTGCCCGAAGAGCACAAAGACAAAACCGGCACCTACGCTACTAGCGAAGATAATTTCTACCTCCACGCCGCTACCCGCCTGAAGAAGGAATACCCCGACATCTGCCTGATCTCCGACGTCGCGCTCGACCCCTACAGTACCGACGGCCACGACGGCCTAGTAGTGAACGGCAAGATTGACAACGACCAGACGCTACCCCTCGTCGACGCGATGGCCGTAGCCCAGGCCCGCGCTGGATTCGACGTCATCGGCCCCAGCGAAATGATGGATGGCCGTATCGAAAGCATCCGCCGCGCCCTCGACAAAGCAGGCTTCACCGATACCTCCATCATGAGCTACTGCGCTAAGTACGCCAGCGCTTTCTACGGCCCCTTTCGCGATGCGCTCGACTCGGCTCCCCGCCAACTTAAGGACGTTCCGACCGATAAGAAAACCTACCAGATGGACCCGGCCAACCGCAAGGAAGCCCTTCGCGAAGCCGCCCTTGACGCCGCCGAAGGCGCCGACTACCTCATGGTCAAACCCGCCATTAATTACCTCGATATTATCCGGGAACTGACCGACGCGCACACCCTGCCCGTCGCCGCCTACCACGTCTCCGGAGAGTGTGCCATGCTACTCGCTGCCGCTGAGCGGGGTTGGTTGGATTATCAGACGGCCGCAAGTGAGGCACTCCTCTCCATTCGCCGAGCGGGGGCTAGTGTGATCATTAGCTATTTTGCCAAGGACTTTGCTACTTGGTACGGGCAGGGAAGAGGGAGTAATTAATTGAGAGAGGAATTGACCGAGTAGCTACGAAGCGAATAGCTGTCGTAAGGGATTGCGTGTTCCTAAAAACTATTCATCGAGCAAATTAATTGGCACCTCCCCGTCAAAAACAACCACTTTATACCGAGCTAAATAAGTCTCCCCTGGCTCAATGAAAAAACCTGCCTCCGTAACCGGTGAAACCGAAAAGTAAGGCAGGTCAGGGTGCACCCGTACCGGTGCCGGCCAGCGGAAGTTTTCGGGATGCGAAACTACCGCCATCCCCGCCTTACCGCCGGGCAAATCGCCGTAGATCGCCGTCCATTCCGGACGGGTATGGTTGGCGGAGTCGCGGGTGAGTCCGTCGCTGGTCAGGAAGTCAGCGAGGCCCATAAAGTTAGTAGTATCCTTCGCGTTCCAGTACTTGCTACCGCGGATGCCGAGCCCGCCGTAGAGGTGTTTGTTCAGGAACAAGGTGTCTTTGGTGACGTTGGTTTGCTCGCTGCGTACGTCCCAAACAAAGACATCGTTGCGGTCGTGAACGCGGATGATCAGTTCTTCCACCAGTACCGGTTCATTCCCGCCGTGTACATTGCTCCGGTGGACTATTTTGGCCTCAAAACCGATGATCCCGTCCTGTTCAACAATCTCTTCCACTTTCTTGTGCATTACCGTCGCCAGTCCCTTATGCGTATTCCAGAAATCTACGAGGCTGTCGCGAAAAGTCGTGTTCGTCCAGGCGGTGAAAAAGCCGTGCTGGTGGGCGTAGCCGACGGGGAAGTTATCGGTTACAACCTTGCCCGACGGGCTCCAAACGGGGTGGATGAAGCCGCTACGGGTGTAGTGTTCCGGTAGCCCACTGGGTAGTTGGGGCGTTAGCCAGTAGTTGAGTACCGCTTGGTCGCCGTTCATTATACGGAGGTAATCGTCGGTACGCTCTAGGCGTAGGCTTCCTCCCCTTTCTTTATCGTCTTGCGGGGCGCGGCCGCAGGATGCAAGGAGGAGGCTTAAGGAGCAGAATAAGAGACAGTGGTGGATCATTCCGTAAAGTACGTTCTCCCGTGATTTTTTCCTCGGATGCATCTTTTGAAATCAGGAGTGTTAGCAACTGATTTCAAAAGCTCATCCGAGGTGTAAAGTCGCGCAATCTATGCAAACTGATATATACACGGACTTTACATCACAGCCTGGACTTCGGTCCTGGGCGACATGGCAAGGCGTAAAAAAACGAGTGCAAAGCAGCTAAGCTTTGCACTCGTTATGAAGAGGTTTCGTTTTAAGAAGAAAGGCTCAGCGTAAATGCTGAGGAACCTTTACGGCATAAATACGGGGCAACCTTAGTTTCCGCCACCAAGAATCAACGGTAAACCACCATTGTCACTACCGCCAACAACGATTACTTTACTGTTAGGTGACTTAGCGAGTTCAAGCGTAGCTTCAATGCCTTTATCCTGAAGGATCTTATCGGAGAGGCTGGCGTTAAGGATACGGTTGGCGTCGGCCTTTGCCTGCGCCTCGATCAGGCGGCGCTCGGCCTCCTGCTTCTCGCGGGTGAGGATGTACTCGTACTTCAGGGAACCTTGCTCAGCTTCCAACTTCTCCTCGATGGCGGTCCGGACTTTCTCCGGCAGCTCAATGTCGCGGATCAGAATGGCCCGCAGGTCGATGTAGTTGGTACTGAGTACGGCGGATAGCTCCTGGGTGATGAGCGTCTGTACTTCGTCACGCTTGGTAGAGTAGAGTTCTTCCGGCGTGAACTTGCCGATTATCTGGCGTACAGCGGAGCGTACTTCCGGGCGAATTAGGCGGTTCATGTATTCCCGACCGAAGGTCTCGTGAATATTACCAATCTGGTCGTAGTTGGGCCGGATACGAGCGGTCACATCTACCTTAATGTTAAGGCCGTTGCTGGAGAGAACTTCCATCTCTTCTTCGAGCTGTATCTCGCGGACTTCGTAGACATACATCGTATTCCAGGGCGCCACAACGTGGAAACCGGGTTGGTAGATGTTCTCTTTGTCCAGTCCGTCTCCGAAGGTGCGGAAGAGTACGCCGCGTTCGCCCGAGTCGATCGTCAGGAAGGTGGCGTTGCTAAACATGATGACGGCGATGAGGAGGAAGAAACCCACGATGCCGAGGGTCACATATCTTTTCTGGTTCATTGTGTTGGTTTTTTATTTTGGTAAGGTAAGGAATTGGTGGCAGGGCGTACGGCCGAGCCTATTTTACGCCCTTTAATACAGCATCGCTTTGCGATAAGTTTTATCTCGCAGGGTTCAATAGAGATGAAATAGCGTTTAATGGAGTCGGGTATAGTCCAGACAAATTTCACTCGGTGAGTGAGCTTCCGATGCCTCCCTGGGCGCGAGCTGCTGGAGCTTTGCTCCAATCCGAGGCACCTCTATCTGGGGGAGAGTTTAATCATTAACATCTGATACAGGGTTGAAGTTCGATAATTGAGTTCGATTGGGATTGAAGACGCAATAACCAGGGTGATCTCTCGTGCGCTAGTTCCTTAACTTCTTAACTAATCCGGCCCCAACCCTTCACCCCGAGCATATGCTTCTCTATATGTGCTTTCAAGCTGGCAAACTCCGGGTCTTCCATCTTAGGGTCACGTTCCAGGATGTCTTTGGCGCGGTCGCGGGCAACGGAGAGGATGCGGCCGTCGTTGGCTAGGTCGGCAATCCGCATCTGGAGAATGCCTGATTGTTGGGTGCCGTCCAGCATACCGGGGCCGCGCAGGCGGAGGTCGGCTTCGGCTATCTTGAATCCGTCGGTGGTTTCTACCATGGTACGGATGCGTTCTTTACTCTCCCGGCTCAGCTTTACGCTAGAGAGGAGGATGCAGTAGGACTCTTCGGCTCCCCGACCGACCCGGCCGCGTAACTGGTGGAGCTGGCTGAGGCCGAAGCGCTCGGTGTGGACGATGACCATGATCGTTGCGTTCGGTATGTTCACGCCTACTTCAATCACCGTTGTGGCCATCATGATGTTCGTTTCTCCGCGCTTGAAGCGCTGCATCTCGGCATCCTTCAAGTCGTTTTTCATCTTGCCGTGGACGATGCTGATCTGGTACTCCGGCGGCGGAAATTTGTCGCGCATCTCATCGTAAGCCTCCTCTAGCGCGAGAAGGTCGAGTTTTTCGTTTTCTTCGATGAGGGGATAAACGATGTAGGCCTGCCGCCCCTTGGCGACTTCCTCCCGGATGCGACCAAAAACCCGTTGGCGACGGTGCTCCGTAAAGTGGACCGTCTGGATGGGCGTCCGGCCCGGCGGCAGCTCGTCGATTACGGAAACATCGAGGTCTCCGTAGGCAGTCATCGCCAGGGTACGTGGTATTGGGGTGGCCGTCATTAGCAGCATGTGGGGGGGGAAGGGTTTGTTCTTCACCCAGAGCTTGGCTCGCTGCTTTACGCCAAAACGGTGCTGCTCGTCGATGATGGCCAGTCCGAGGTTTTGGAATTCCACCCAGGGCTCGATCAGGGCGTGGGTGCCGAGGAGAATATCAATCTCTCCGTTTATGAGTTCTTCCAGGACTTTTTTGCGGGCTTTGCCTTTAATACTGCCAGATAGGAAGGCGACCTTGATGTCCAGCCCGTCGACGTATTCGGAGATCCCTTCGTAGTGCTGATAGGCTAGGATTTCTGTAGGGGCCATCATGCAGGTCTGGAAACCATTGTCGAGCGCCATGAGCATTGACATCAGGCCGACCATCGTTTTGCCCGAGCCCACGTCGCCCTGCAGAAGCCGGTTCATCTGCACTCCCCGCCCGAGGTCGACCCGTATCTCCTTGAGCACCCGCTTCTGTGCTCCGGTAAGTTCGAAGGGTAGTTTGGTGCTGAAGAATTTATTGAAGACCGTACCGATGCTGCCGAATTTGTAGCCGGCCACCTGGCCTTCCCGTTTTACCTTCAGTTGGAGCAAGCGCATCTGGAGGAGGAATAGTTCTTCGAACTTCATTCGGCGCCGGGCACCATCGAGCTGGGCCTGGTTGGGCGGTAGGTGGATGGTGTAGAGGGCTTGAGAACGTGGCATCAGCCGCAACTCCTTCATCAGGTAGTCGGGGACGATCTCGGGGAGGTCTTCCGGCTGGAGCTCGTCGAAGAGTGCTCGGATAAGTTTGCGGCGCCCGCGGTGGTCCAGCCCCCGACGGTTGAGTTTTTCGGTGCTGGAGTAGACGGGCTCGAAGACGGAAGCATCCGTCGGTGCCCGTTTGGCGAGCTCCATCTCCGGATGGGTGATGCTGAGCTTGCCGTTGAACTCGAGCACGGGACCGTAGCATATGTACTCCTCGCCAACGACGAACATATTCTGCAATACGTTGATGCCGCGAAACCAGACGAGCTCCAGTGCTGCGCCGGATTCATCCCGCAAGCGACCGACTAGCCGCATGCCTCGGCCTTCTCCTTTTACGCTAAGGGTTTTAAGTAGGCCTTTGATTTGCACCGCCCCTTCGTTGGGGATGATGTCGATGATGTGGTGAAACTTCGTTCGGTCAACGTAACGGAAAGGGTAGGCGTGGAGGAGGTCGTTGAGGGAATGAATAAGCAGTTCCTCACCGAGTAGGTTCGCCTTTGCCGGGCCGATGCCCTTGAGGTGGGCTACGGAACGGTCGAGAATGGGAGGCTTTTTGCTGGGTTTGTTCACCTTTGCTGTTTCAAACAAATTTGGGTAAATGTACGGAATTGGTTTTTAATGAACCTTGTCCTTCGGCTTATGGTCGTTTTTTGGGCTGCGCCAAAGAGGGTATCGCTGCGCGATTTTTTTAGAATACAGAGTGGTACAGAGGTTATACGGAGTTGCCGTCGTTGGAGTGTTGGAGCTTGCGTCTTCGGGCGGACTTCTTAACTCCTGCTCTTCCATGGAGCGGGCATTGCACCTGCGGCCGCGCCCCAAATACCTGTTGCTTCGGACTCTACGAGTGCTAGTGAATGTAGTGGGTAGTGCGGCAGCACTCACATTACAACGTACGGCAGCACTACCCACTACATTCTACCCACGAATTAAAAAAAAAGTGACCAGATACCCTAATCTTGGTCCCAAGATCGTTCAAGGTGTCCCGGCAACCAGCAAACAAACTAGCGCTCACCCACCTTTTATTAATAAGACTTAAAACCAAACAGTATGAAGTACTTAAACGGCCGCTTTTCGGCTATTCTCATTCTCATGATGTCGCTATTTCTTGTGCAGAGCTGTCAGGTTAATCCGGTGACGGGAAAAAGGCAGCTCGCCTTCATGTCTGAGGAGAAAGAAATCGCTCTGGGCAAATCCTACGACCCGCAGGTCGTCACCGAAATGGGGAAATACGAGAACCCGAAAATGGCGCAGTTCCTGACGGAAAAGGGCAACGCTATGGCCGCCATTTCCGAGCGGCCAAACCTGCCATGGAAATTCACGCTCATTGATTCTGATGTAGTAAACGCATTCGCCGTTCCCGGGGGCTTCGTTTACTTTACCCGTGGCATCATGGCGCACTTCAACAACGAGGCACAGTTTGCAGGTGTACTAGGCCACGAAATTGGCCACGTTACTGCTCGCCACACGGTTGCGCAGCAGGCGCGCCAGACGGTTGGGCAGATTGGCCTCATCGGAGGTATGATTCTGAGCCCCGAACTCGCCAACCAGGGAGAAGGCCTAATGCAGAGTATGCAGATGCTCTTCCTGAAGTACGGCCGCGACGCTGAGAGCCAGTCGGACGAACTGGGCGTCAAGTACAGCACCCAGATCGGCTATGATGCCAAAGAAATGGCGGGCTTTTTCGGAACCCTCGACCGGCTTACCGGCGGTGCTGAAAACCGAGTTCCTGAATTTCAAAGTACCCACCCCGACCCCGCCAATCGTAAAGTCCGCGTAGGTCAGCTTGCCGCTGCTGCCCAGTCTGCGCTGCCCGGAAACAAGTTTGAAGTTGACCGCGATGGCTACCTCCGCCTCATCGACGGTATGATCTACGGCGAAGACCCTGCACAAGGCTTTGTGGAGGATGGCTCTTTCTACCATCCCGGTCTGGCCTTCGAGTTCAAGGTTCCTGGCCAGTGGAAACTGATTAATTCGCCCAGTCAGGTGCAGATCGTCAGCCCCGACCAGAAATCGTTCATGATCATGAAACTGTCGCAGGGACCTGACCAGAACGCCGCAGTTCAGGATTTTGTGGCGGGAACGAAAATCGTAGTGGCCAGTTCTAACCAAAACGCTATCAACGGTAACCCTGCCACCACCATCATCGGTGACATCACCCAGGAGGCGCAGCAGCAGGGCCAGCAGGCACAGAGTATCCGTGTGAAAGCCAGTTTCATCAGTTACGGCGGTCTGGTTTACATGCTGGCTGGCCTTGCGGACGTCAGCGATTTTAATCGTTACCAGCGCGACATCGAGTACACGCTGGGCAGTTTCGGCCGCCTTACCGATCAGCGTAAACTCAATAAGAGGCCCGAGACGATTAAGATTGTTAGTAACCCGCGTAGCCAGTCACTTGGTCAAGCGCTTATTGCTGCGGGAGTTCCTCAGGCGCGCGTCAATGAACTCGCTATCCTCAACGGAATGGAGGTTAACCAGACCATTGCTGCGGGGACGCTCTTCAAGGCTTTGGGCGGGGATATTCGGCCGCAGAAATAAAGCGCTTAGCTTTTAGAAGTTAGCATTATCGGGCTGCCGCAAGTAAGAGAGCGGTCAGCACCTAGTATTTAGGCTACCGCAGATAACAGCGGTAGCCTAAATGCTTTTTGGCGCGGGCGCAGGATGCCAAGAAAGGTCTAAGATAGTTATTGAATTGGCGCTCCTTAACGAACAGCGGTGAGCAGCGCATCCATCTCTACTAAAAGCTCAGGTCTAAGCTTTGCGATCTCTTCCCGGTGTGTAAAGTAGAGTACTAGTGTAATTCCCGCAAGGTCAAGCTCGGGCAGGCCGATGTACTCCTTGAGCTTCTGCTCCGGGAAGCCTGATATTTTTGCGATGGCCGGGTAGTTCAGGGCCAGCGTATCGACTTTAGCCTTTAGGTCAGGCTCCAGGTTCAGCATCGCGCGGCCGTATTCGTAGAGGCCGAGGTGGAGGTACTTCTTTGGCTCTATGCAGGAGCGAAGGAAGACGGTCAGCGTCCAGATGATAGCTCCATCTTCCGGGTGAAGCTCGGAGCAGTGCAGTACCTCATGAACCGGGGTAGGGAAGAAGTGGCGGTAGAAAACGACCGTCTCGTAATCGCCCAGCAAGAAATCCTTGCGGTGAAAACCGACGGATGCGGCGGATGCGGCGACCATGATCTCCACGTCCGGCGGAATTTCTTCAATCGCTTCGCCGCGGAAGTGAAAGCGTTCTTTCAGCAGAAAGGTCCGGCGGCGGAACTCTCGTTTATCTTCTAATCCTAGTCGGCGGTAAAGGTCGAAGCGCTCTAATAATGGGGCGAAATCTCCGGATAGGTCCGGAGCATGCGTCTGCCAGTAGCGCCAGCGAAGTTGCGGGCCTAACGCATAGGCTGCCCCGATGGCGACGATGGGGATGATCATCAACAGGTCGTAAGTGCTGTCTCTGGTGGTGTACCGTAGAACAGCGCCAATGAGGAAGATACAAAGGCCGGAAATGGAGATAGTGCGTACGGGGTCCAAAGAGGAGGAGTTAGAAGTTAGTTCGTTAGCCGTTGGACCGCGAGAGATTGCCACATGGATTATAAATCCCGACTAGACAAAGGGAATATTGAAAGGAAAGGGATATTTTTTTTCGCCTTATTCAGGTTTCCTTATGGGTAACGTCGGCAAGGTAAGCCTTAGTAAGTCAGGGAGTAATCTTAATTTTGCAACTTCCTGAAAGTGGGGTCTGTTCCTTCATTATGTAAAATATTCTACCGGATACTTGCCTAAGTCGGTCTCGTCTGTGTAACTTTGCGTCGCTCTAGCAGGAATGTCTGCTGTTGTAGATTACATCTTACCGTTTGATCTTAAACAGGGCACGTTCAAATAAATTTTTCCACGATTTACGAATCATAAAGTGGCGGTTTACTTGAATAAACAATAAGGTGCAGTAGCTCAGTTGGTAGAGCAATGGACTGAAAATCCATGTGTCGGCGGTTCGATTCCGCCCTACACCACCTTAAGACAAGAACGGAAACTGGCTATGCTGGTTTCCGTTCTTTCATTTCAGATAAAATCAATGTTTAACTTCCATCATCATCACGCAAACTTTTCTTGCCACGCCGGCGAGTGGTAATCGTGTGAATGGAACTGAACATTCTTAAAGAATTATCTCTTAAAGGTCCGTTGGCAATTTGCCAACGGACCTTTATTATTTTATCCAACTTCCATTCGCTGTTTTTGTGTTTCGTAAAAACCGTGCGCTAATTCTCCAGTCGTCGAATTACCACATAATTTTCACGCAACGCGGCGAATAAACACGGAATTCTATCTGAAAAGAGCACTACTCCGAGTGCTATTTAAATTTTACTTGTCGTGTTTCTTGAAGGAAGCGCGATAAACTGACGGCAGGAAATTTATCGCGCTTCATTCAAGAAACTTAGAACGACAAACAAAACTTAAATAAATTACTATGGAACCTTTACGCATAGCTGTTCAGAAAAAAGGCCGTCTCCTCGATGAGTCCATCGAACTCCTCAAAGAGTGTGGGATTAAGATTGACAACGGCCGCGACCAGCTGAAGGCCATCGCCCGCAACTTTCCCATCGAAGTGCTCTACCTCCGCAATGCAGACATCCCCCAGTACATTCAGGACGGGGTGGCCGACATCGGCATCATCGGTGAAAATACCATCATTGAGAAGAATAAAGAGGTGGAGATAGTGAAGAAGCTTGGCTTTAGTAAGTGCCGTCTCTCTCTGGCGACGCCGAAGGAAATGACTTATAAGGACGTGAAGGACCTTGAAGGAAAGCGCATCGCCACCAGCTACCCGGTAAGCCTCCAGCTTTTCCTAGACAGAAACAACATCAAAGCCGACATCCACGAGATCAGTGGCTCGGTCGAAATAGCCCCCAATATCGGCCTGGCCGATGCAATTTGTGACCTCGTATCCACCGGCTCTACTCTCTTCAAGAACGGACTGGAGGAACAAGATATCGTCCTCAAGTCTGAAGCCGTAATTGCTACCAGCCCGAAGATCGACGCCGAGCGCCGTGCTATTCTGGACCGCCTGCTCTTTCGCATCAACGCCGTCCTGGAAGCCCGCAATAAAAAGTACCTGCTGATGAATGTACCGACGGATAAAATCCAGGCCGTAACTGCTCTCCTACCCGGTATGCGGTCCCCAACGGTCCTCCCCCTGGCCGAAAAGGGCTGGAGCAGTGTGCACACCGTCATCGATGAAAGCCGCTTCTGGGACATCATTGATGAGCTGCGCATTACCGGTGCGGAGGGGATTTTAATCGTCCCTATCGACAAGATGATCCTTTAGTTAGACTGCTTTGTCTTATAGACGGCCTCCGGCCTTTTAGACGCTGCGCTTTTAGACGGCTTCGCCTTATAGACGGCCTCTGGCCTTTTAGACGCTGCGCTTTTAGACGGCTTCGCCTTGTAGACGGCCTCTGGCCTTTTAGACGCTGCGCTTTTAGACGGCTTCGCCTTGTAGACGGCCTCCGGCCTTTTAGACGCTGCGCTTTTAGACGGCTTCGCCTTATAGACGGCTTCGCCTAAAAGCGCAGCGTCTAAAAACAAAGTGTCTAAAAGCACAGCGTCTAAAAGCACAGCGTCTAAAACGAAGCGTCCACTTCAAACCTTACAAAGAAACAAAATGAAAATCTACAGTAATCCACTTCGCGCTAGTTGGCCCGCCCTTCTCCAGCGCCCCGCCAAAGACCTAAGTAGCCTCCGCACGTCGGTCAGCGAGATCATGCAATCCGTAAAGGAGGGCGGTGATGCCAAGCTGCGGGAACTTACCGCTCGCTTCGATAAGGTGGAGCTGGCAGATTTGGCCGTAGACGCGGTAACCATTGCGGCGGCGGGCGATAAAATATCTCCGGAATTACGCGCGGCGATCAAGCTGGCGAAGCAGAATATTGAGGCCTTTCACCTGTCTCAACGAACGGACGAGGCCGAGATTGAAACCATGCCCGGCGTCACTTGCTGGCGGGAGGCACGGGGTATTGAAAAGGTCGGCTTGTACATTCCCGGGGGTACAGCACCGCTGTTCAGTACCGTTCTGATGCTGGCAGTTCCTGCGGCCATCGCGGGTTGCGGAGAGGTGGTGCTTTGCTCGCCGCCCAACCGGGAGACGGGCGAGATTCACCCGGCGGTGCTCTATGCGGCCGGGCTTTGTGGCGTTACCAAAGTCTTTCGCGTCGGTGGTGCGCAGGCGATCGCAGCGATGGCTTACGGTACCGAATCCGTGCCGGCCGTTTACAAGCTGTTTGGTCCTGGCAATGCTTACGTGACCGTGGCCAAACAACTGGCGCAACTCGATGGCTTAGCGATCGATATGCCGGCGGGACCGAGTGAGGTTTTAGTGGGCGCGGACGCAGGTGCAAAGGCAGCTTGGATAGCTGCGGATCTCCTCGCTCAGGCGGAGCATGGAGCGGATAGTCAGGTAGTCCTGGTCGTCGACAACGAGGAGCAGGCAAGGGAAGTAAAGACCGAGGTAGAGCGCCAGTTGGCCGATCTGCCGCGCAAGGAAATGGCCGGAGCCAGCATCGCCAACTCCTTAATCCTAATCCTCCCCGAGGAGCAGGACCAACTGGACTACATCAACGCCTACGCCCCCGAGCATTTGATCCTTAGCATGGAGAACGCCCGGGCCTTCGCCGCAGGTATCCAAAACGCCGGTTCCATCTTCCTCGGTTACCATACCCCGGAGAGCGTGGGCGATTATGCCTCGGGTACTAACCACACTTTACCTACCTATGGCTACGCCCGTAATTACTCCGGCGTCAGCCTTGATAGCTTTGTGAAAAAGATCACCTTTCAGGAGCTTACAGAGCAGGGGCTTCGGAACCTCGGCCCGGCCGTTGAAGTGATGGCTGAGGCGGAGGAATTGTTGGGGCACGCGCGGGCGGTCACGCTTCGGTTGGAAGATCTCGTCTAACCTATCTTCGCACCTGCATAGTTGCCTAATCGCCTTAGGGAACCTCATCGCTAAAAATAATTCAAGTAAAACAATGTTTCATTCCGCACATCATTTGCAGCCACCAGGCCGCCCCGAGATGTTCGCCAAAGTACCGGTGGATAAAGGGAAGTGGCCCCAAGGCACTGCAATTTTAACCATCAATAATCCCGTAGGGATCAAACCATAGTAACCCCGGACGGAGAAAGATGCGAAGCATCGACCGTAGTCCGGGGTGCTCCAGTCCATAATATCACATGGCTCCTCAAGATATAAAAAACCTAGTTCGCCCAAACCTACTAAGCCTAAAAGCCTACTCCAGCGCTCGCGCAGAGTTTAAAGGCCGCGCCGAAGTTCTCCTGGACGCCAACGAAAGCCCCTGGCCCACCGGTCGCAACCGCTACCCCGATCCCTCCTCTACGGAGCTACGGCACGCCCTCGGAAAACTCAAGAATTTCAACCCTGACCAGATCGTATTCGGCAATGGCTCCGACGAGCTGGTGGACCAAATCACCCGCATCTTCTGCTCCGAAAACGATGCCGTTCATGCCCTACCTCCCACCTTTGGGATGTACAAAGTGGCTGCCGGAATCGCCGGAGCGGAATTCCGGGCCATTAACCTTAGCCCCGACTTCACCATTCCGGTAGAAGAACTGAAGGCCACTTGGGACGACAAAAGCAAGATTCTCTGGCTCTGCAGCCCCAATAACCCGAGTGGTAACGCCATGGACCCCGCCGTGCTGGAAGACCTGATCGGCAGCTTCCCTGGTATCGTAGTCCTCGACGAAGCCTACATCGATTTCGTTCCCGAGCTTAGCTTCCTGAACCGCCTCGACGAATTTCCTAACCTCATCATCACCCAGACGCTGAGCAAAGGCTGGGGAATGGCCGGGATTCGTTGCGGAGCGGCCTTTGCCTCTCCTTTCATCATCCGGATGCTCAATACCATCAAGATGCCCTACAACATCAACGTGCTGACGACCGGCGTGGCACTGGAAGCCCTGGACAACAAAGACCAGATGCAGGCCAAAGTCGATACGATGACCAGTGAACGTAAGCGTCTGGAAACGGAATTGCCCAAGCTGGATTGTGTGGACTATATCTTTCCCTCGGTGACAAACTTCCTGCTCGTTCGCTTTAAGGACTCTGCCGCCGTGTATCAGTACTTGTTGGACAATGCCATCGTCGTCCGTAACCAGGCCTTTCAGCCGAACGCCGCCAACTGCCTACGCATTACCGCTGGCCTCGTTGAAGAGAACGACCGGTTGCTGGTCGCCCTCCGTAACTTTACCACATCTCATTAACAATCGCGTAGCGATTAGACCGTAGTAACCTCGGACGCAGCGAGATGCGAAGCATCGAGTGGAGTCCGGGGTTATCACACCCCTAGAGACTACTTTTCATGTTCCAAAAGATTCTTTTCCTAGATCGAGACGGTACTCTAATCCTCGAACCAGCCGACTACCAGGTAGACCACATCGACAAGCTAAACTTCTACCCCGGCGTCTTCCGCTGGCTTGGCCGCATCGTCCGTGAGCTTGACTACGAGCTGGTGATGGTCACGAACCAAGATGGACTGGGTACCGATAGCTACCCTGAGCAAAACTTCTGGCCTACCCACAACGCCATGCTCCGCGCCTTCGAAGCCGAAGGCATCACCTTCTCCGAACAGGTAATCGACCGGACTTTCGCGGCTGATAACCAACCGACCCGCAAGCCCGGAACCAAACTGGTAGAACATTACATGACGAACGATTACGACCTTGCTAACAGCTACGTAGTCGGTGACCGATTGACGGATATTCAGTTGGCCAAAAATATGGGCGCGAAGGGCATTTGGATCGCCACCGATCCCGAACTGGGAGCAGAGGAATTGGATGCCGGCCAGCTCGCCAGCGTAGACGATACAATCGCGCTCCGTACTACCAGTTGGGAAGAAATCTACCGCCTACTTCGCCTCGAATCCCGTACCGCCTCCATCCACCGCAAGACGAAGGAGACCGACATCAAGATCAATCTCGACCTCGACGGAACGGGCAAAACGAAAATGAATACGGGCCTCGGCTTCTTCGACCATATGCTCGACCAACTCGGCCGCCACTCCGGTTGCGATCTGAGTATTTCGGTAGACGGCGACCTCCACATTGATGAGCACCATACCATCGAAGACACGGCCATCGCACTGGGTGAAGCTTTCGGGCAGGCGCTGGGTGATAAGCTGGGCATTGAACGCTACGGCTTCAACCTGGTGATGGATGAGTCTATAGTTGATGTCCGGCTGGATTTCGGCGGCCGGCAGTGGCTCGTCTGGGACTGTGAATACAAGCGGGAGAAAGTCGGGGATATGCCGACGGAGATGTTTTACCACTTCTTCAAGTCCTTCAGCGACGGTGCTAAGTGCAACTTGGCGATCAAAGCCGAAGGGCAGAATGAACACCACATGATCGAGGCGACCTTTAAGGGCCTGGCTAAATCCATCAAAGCGGCCAAGCGGCGGGATGTGGACAATATGCGGCTGCCTTCTACTAAAGGTATGCTTTAGCCCATTCGTTGTGCGGACCTTATTCATTCCGGCCTAAAGGCCAAATAACCTTCACGGCCTAAAGGCTGAGCAACCGATATGATAGCAGTAATAGACTACAACGCCGGCAATATTCGCTCCGTTCTTTATGCCCTCGAACGCATCGGAGTGGAGCACGTATTAACCAAGGACCACGACGTGATTCGTGCCGCCGATAAGGTGATCTTCCCCGGTGTAGGTGCGGCAGAAAGCACAATGAAGCACCTCAACGAGACGGGGCTGACGGAATTGATCCGTTCCCTGAAGCAACCGGTATTCGGGATTTGTGTCGGGATGCAATTGCTCTGCAGCCACAGCGAGGAGGGCGACGTGCCCTGCATCGGCGTGTTTCCCGAGCGGGTGAAACGCTTCCGGCCCACCAACGGTGATAAGGTACCGCACATGGGCTGGAATACTGTTTCTCTGACGGAGAGTAATGATTGGGTAAGTAAGGAGGTCGACAGTGACTTCTGTTATTACGTCCACAGCTACTACGTCGAACCGGGCGCGCATACGATTGCGACAACCGAGTACTGCGGTATCGAATACGCTGCGATGCTGCGCAAGGATAACTTCTACGCGGCGCAGTTTCACCCCGAGAAGTCCGCTGCGGTGGGGGAGCAGATTATCCGTGATTTTTTGGCGGTGGATAACTGAAAAGGTAGCTTATGCGTTTATTCGATACTATGAAGCGATTCCTAACGTCCTTGCTCTTCGTCCTTTCCATTGCATCCTGCGGCCGCGCCCAAAATGTGCCCGACCGCCTGCAAACCGGCTACGAACAACTGGACCTTAAACTAGAACAGCTCATCTCTGCTGATGAGCTGGCAATTGGCGCCAAAGAAGCCGCTGTTCTGGAAAATGTCCTCTTTCTAGACGCCCGCGAAGCAGTGGAATACGAAGTGAGCCACCTGCCCGGAGCAATCAACATCGGCTACGATAAGCTCAACCTGAAAACGGTGAAGGACGTAGACAAATCCCGCCCCGTAGTAGTGTACTGCACGGTCGGTTACCGCAGCGAGCGGGCAGCCAAGAAGCTCCGAAAAAAGGGCTTCATCAATGTGTACAACCTCTACGGAAGCCTCTACGCCTGGAAACTGGCCGGACTGCCGCTAGAAGATGCCGCTGGTAAACCCACCGACCGCCTGCACACCTACAATGAGAAGTGGGGAAGCTTTGTGCCGGATAGTATTGGAGAAAAAGTCTGGGAGTAGGGTAGAGCCTAAGACAAATAGTCCCGCAGGCCTCGATGCTGTTGCGCAGGCCTTTGTACCATTCCAAATATCTATTGACGTAAGCCGCCCGTTACCCCATTACCGATGCCCCATGTCATCGGACCGGAGTTAATACCTTTATCACCTCCCACTCTTCTCGGGTATTTTCTGATGGTGGGTAGGCGGAGTCTGCTGCAGACCCTACTCCGAAGGTCTTTATGCCACGGCTTTGGGGCATTCCGTTATTTTGCATCTGTGGCCGCGTCCTCAAAATCTGACGCTCTAAAGACCTTAGTCGTTAAGAATCATTGTGTCGCTACTCTTGGGATTCTGTATCTTTGCATGATCCAAAGTGAAAGCAAATGAAAGATCTTTTCGAAAAGTTCAACGATAACGGGCCTCTCGGTCAGTACCAGGACATCGCCCACGGCTATTTCTCCTTCCCCAAACTGGAAGGTGAGCTCGGTCCCCACATGAAATTCCGTGGTAAGGATTGCCTCATCTGGAGCCTCAACTCTTACCTCGGCCTTACCAATCACCCCGAGGTGCGCAAAGTAGATGCCGAGGCCTCTGCGGAATATGGTCTCGCTTACCCAATGGGTGCTCGTATCATGAGTGGAGAAACCGATTCGCACATTCAACTTGAAAAAGAACTCGCTGAGTTCACCGAGAAAGAAGGTTCGTTGCTCCTTAACTTCGGCTATCAGGGCATCATGTCTATCGTCGACGCTTGCCTGAGCCGCCACGATGTCGTCGTTTACGACCGCGACGATCACGCCTGCATCATGGACGGTGTCCGGATGCACCAGGGACCAAAATTTGCCTTCAAGCACAACGACGTCGAGCACTTCGAAGTCCGCCTGAAGCAAGCCAAAATTGAAGCCGACAAGCGCAACTCAGGCATCCTCGTCATCTCCGAAGGTGTCTTCGGTATGCGCGGTGAGCAGGGTATTCTCAAAGAAATTTGTGCCTTCAAAGAAGAATACGGTTTCCGCCTGCTGGTAGACGATGCTCACGGCTTCGGTACCCTTGGCGAAACCGGAATGGGAGCTGGCCAAGCCCAGGGCGTTCAGGACCAAATTGACGTCTACTTTTCCACTTTCGCTAAGGCGATGTCTGGTTTCGGCGCCTTTGTGTCGGCCAGTACAGAGATCATCGAGTACTTCCGTTACAACCTCCGCAGCCAGATTTTTGCCAAGACGCTCTGTATGCCAATGGTGAAAGGTATATTGGTTCGCCTCCACCTCCTGCGTACCATGCCGGAACTGCGCGAGAACCTGTGGCGCAACGTAAATCACCTGCAGAACGGCCTGAAAGATGCTGGTTTCGACATCGGTAATACCGGTGCTTGCGTAACGCCGGTGTACATGAAAGGCTCCGTCTACGAAGCGGGCGCTCTCATCTACGACATGCGCGAAAACTATGGTGTTTTTTGCTCTATCGTACTGCCTCCCATCATCCCGAAAGGCAAACTACTACTGCGTATGATTCCTACGGCAGAACATACCGCGGAGGATATCCAGACGACCATTGACGCCTTCAAGGCCGTACGGACCAAATTGGAAGACGGTACTTACGCCAAGATGGGCGAGGAATTTAAGATGGGTGCCGTTGCTGGCGTGCTGGAGTAACCCCGGCCACAATTTTAGATTTCGACCTAAAAAACGGGACGCTGCCAACTGGTAGCGTCCCGTTTTTGCGTCGAACGGGAAGAATTGAGCTGTAGCGGTGGAAAATTGGTAAGTGATACAGCCAGTTCTATCCGAACTTTGTGGTATAGTTATTAACCATAAAATTATAGCAATATGCAAGCCATCACTTCCAACAAACAATTCAATGATCTCGTCGTAGGCGGTAAGCCCTTCGTAGTCGATTTTTACGCCGACTGGTGTGGCCCTTGTCAGGCACTCCTGCCTACAGTTGAAAAGCTGGCCGAGGAGTTCGCCGGGAAGGTGGACATCGTGAAGGTCAACATCGACGAGCAGCGTGGGCTGGCTGATAAATTCGGCGTCCGTAGCATTCCGGCTTTGTTCTTTCTTGAAGGGGACCAATTAAAGGACAGCCTCAAAGGCATGGCTTCGGAGTATGAGTTGCGTAAGCGAATTTCTAAGCTGATTGCTTCAATGGTCCGTTGCAGATTGGGTCAAAAAGTAGCTAAAATCGGGTGAGTAGTTATCTTGTAGTTCTCACACAAACAGGACTATGACTCACCCTACGAAGGTTGGAACCCTCGCCACATCAATATT
>Ga0306864_1000235_pt1 | contig 26462 bp, 16 predicted proteins | sample AntRauTorckE5430_FD_190448 | JGI IMG/M metagenome (GOLD analysis project Ga0306864, IMG submission 190448) | Saline lake microbial communities from Rauer Islands, Antarctica - Metagenome Torckler E5 #430 (v2) (version 2) | ecosystem: Environmental > Aquatic > Non-marine Saline and Alkaline >...
ATGAAGGTCAATCTCTCTGCACTCTTGTTCATTCCTGGATCTTCTAGTTTTCAGTTAGGCCCACCTTCTTGTCGTGTGGCATCATCACGAGTTAATACACTAGCCTTTCCTTCTTCATTTTCACGTATCCAGCACCAGCATACCAACTCCCCCCATTTTAATCTGCATATGGATAATGCTTCTGACGATAATGAGAGCAAAGATAAAGATTCAGAGCATTCGATTGATGATAAGGTAGAGGAGGAAGTTGATAAGGTAGAGGAGGAAGTTGAGAAGGTGAAGGATTCATACGAAGATTCTGGTTTAAAAGGAACAGTCGAAGAGACTATAGCCAAGGCAAAAGTAACACCCGAGAAGGTAGCAGGAAGGAAGAAAAGAGTGATTGCTGGATACAAAATTCTCGTTACTGGATATTTTGCAATAGGAGTAGCAATCGGTGCAATCTCCCGTCAGCCGTTTTATGGTACTGGTCCAGTTCTCGCGTCGGGTGTTTCTTACATCATGATTGGAGCAGCAGAGAATAGCCAACTTTCTAGCGATACTTACAAAAGGCTTAATATTGGTTTATTTGAATATGGTGCTACTGGATTTTTGGCAGGAATCTTGATGAAACTCAATCCTCTATGGGCGTTGACTTGTTTTATTGCTGTCGTCAATTCAATCAAGGGGTACGGATACGGTTTGAAAGGTTGGGAGCTCGGCGATGCTTGTGCAAAAGAGGACATGTCAAATGGGATTAAAAACAGTATTGAAGGATTGACCAAGGTTCCCAATCTGAAATCAGCTGTTTATTTGGCTGGAACTTTAGCAGTTGGAACTTTGAAATTGGCCAAGTTAGCAGAAATCTTCAATATTATCAAAATGAGTGGAAGTCCCTATGTTCTTGGAACGCGCCTCTTCCGTTTGGCAAAGTTGATGTTGTTGACAATTGTCTTGTTCACTCTTAAGGACGCATCAGATCGCGACCGCCTTGAAGGAACAACGTTTATTGAGCTTAACGCTTTGGCTTCACTCACTTTTGGTAGTTGGGCGATCTACGAAAAAATCATAACTCCAATTGGCGGGTTACTAGGATTTCTTTCTGCATTTACTGCATTCAATGGATTAACTTCCCAAATGAGAAAAAGCAAGAAAGAATAAGTTCGAACGCAGCTTTAAAGTGTGCATCAAGTAAGATCAAGTACCTTCTTCCACAATCAAACAGAATAGACAAAATTAGGATTACGTTGAAGAGCAAAGGAATTGTACTTTGTATGATATAATAGGTTATAATGATCTTTAATTATTTTAGAGATAGCAGAGGGCAGAGGGAGGGTCAAGAAGTCTCATCTCTCATCCACTCAACTCAAACTTGTCGCAACAACAGTCAACAGCTCACAATTCAGTTCTGTCGCCTTATCTAGCAAATCTATCATGAAGGAAGAAAGTATTCCAGTTCCTTTTATGAGGTGGTGTTTGGGGATGTGTTGTGCAAGTATTTTCACATTTGCATATCTTCTAGCTCCGCCATATGTGCTATCTTCACTGCTGGCTCTAGCATTTCGATATCCCAACGGAAATATAGCTTTTATTTACGCGATTCCTCTAATCGTGTCAATACTAACGCCTGCACGGGCGATGCCGACAGTTGTTGGATGGCTCCATCCTATGCTAGATTATTTCCAATTCGAGTGTATCACGGAGAACGAGGAAACCCTCGACACGAACTTAGCAAAAGGAAAGAATTATATTTTCGCGTGTCAGCCTCATGGTGTCATTTCATTTTGTGGAATGTGCTCATCTGTGTATAGGGATCCAAAACATAGGCGTGTTCAGACGGCTGTGGCTTCTTCACTCTTGAAATTTCCCATTTTGAAAAATGTCATGGGGATCTTTTCCTTGACAGATGCGAGTGGCCCTAATTTGAAAAAGATTCTTAAGAGACCAGGGACTGAGGGCAGTGTTGTTATCTACATTGGTGGCATGGCTGAATTATTCAAATGCTGTAGAACGGAGGAAAGGCTGTTTATCTCAAAGCGAAAAGGTTTCATCAAGTTGGCCCTGAGAGAAGGTGTTGATATCGTTCCAATTTATTTGTTTGGCAACACTTCGTGCTTGTCCGTAATGAAGCACGGTCCACTGGCAAGAATCAGCCGTCAACTGAAGCTAAGTTTTACCTTGTTTTGGGGCAAGTTGTTTTTACCCATTCCACGAGATGATAAACTTCTATACGTTGCAGGGAAAGCGATTGAAATTCCCAAGATTGCCGAACCTACGCAAGAGGATATTGATAAATACCATCAACAGTATGTCAACGAAGTCGTACGAATTTTCAATCAATACAAGGGTCAAGCTGGAGAACTATACGAGGGGAAGTCCTTGTTCATTGATTGATGATATGTCGCAATCCTTTGCTTCACACGAACTGAGGCAAGTCACTACAATTCTTAATTACAATATAAAGTTTACGACCAACACGTAGCAGTCAATCTAAAGGAGGTACAACTCTGCGAAAGATAGCCTTCATCTTACTCGAAGGAACCTACATCAAGTGGCAAATCGTCTAATAAATTCTCGTCGTCGTTTTCTTCGAATTCAGAATCGTCTTCTGTTTTCTCAATCATGGTAAATCTAGCAACTGAGCATGGTTCGAGTCCAACGCCCAACATCACTGCACCGTTTATCACAATCTTGGTTCCCTTCCATTTGCATGGATCATCCATGATACAATCCTCTTCCTTCGCAGTATCCACCTCATTAATCTCACCCCAGTATGATACTTCATCTTGGTGGGTCAAATGTGAACCTTCGCTGAACGTTGAACCAGAAACGTTTCGTCCAAAGCCAAATCTGAAAACTGACATCCAAAGATGATCTCTTTCTTTGCCTATTATACTCCACTTGCCTCTGAGTATGGTATCGCCAAGCCCTGTGATTGTGCTGAATGTATTATTTGCAAATAGTTCAACCTCAAAAGATTTGATTTGCATTGGAGCATTGTCTTCTCGTTCCTCTCTTTGTTTCTCCGCCTCAGATTTGGCTCTCTCATCAACATATTTGTTGTATTTGATACTCCACCTCTGTTTCTTCTGTCGCCGCTTAGTAGACATAGGGTAACTGGTCAAAAAGTATCGCTTGTTCATGAGATCAGGTTTGCGGAACTTTTCAACCAACTTGTCTTCATCTGAGTCAACCTTAGTATTCAAAGAACCTAAGATTTGCTTCAACTCAAAAGATCCAGTTGGAGTCGGCGTTGCCATCGGCTGCTCGAAAAAGTTGGGATGCGTCTTCGGATAAAAGAATTTACCAATAGAGATCTCTCCACTCACAGACAAATGCACATCTTCCTTACTCATTTGCACCGATTTCCCTGAATTTTCCTTACCTTTCTCATCACTATTGTTATCGACATTATCATTGTCTTTGATACGACGGTCATCGAGCTGGCGAAGCAAAGTAGGATTATCTTCTAATCCTTTCCCAGATGTAGCCTTCACCTGTCCAATCAAAATTGTGTCGTGCTTCTTACTTTCAGATCTAATATTAGTGGTATCCTCTGCTCGGTCGGCAGCTAGAATGAGCTCACCATCAACGAGCGCCCAAGAACCTGTCATAGTTCCCATACAGCTAGTTCTATCAATTACTTGAGTGCCAAGAGGTTGCTTCTTGCCGTCATTGTCGTCTGGACTTCCATATTGAACAAACTTACCGTCTTCCTTTAGCAGAAGAATGATATCATCAGCTGCATTTTCTTTGTCAAACGTTTTCTTGGGAGGATAGACTGTAAATTCTTTTAATGGTCTTTTGGAGAAATCGTCCTCGAACTTTGGAAGAAACGAATCCTTGGACCTTAGTCTCCATATTCCTGCAATATGGCGATCACGGAGGTGTCCTGTGCAGTACGAATGACAGATTGGAAGCCAAAACAATGTCGGGAAGAATAGATGTTTCATTCTCATTTGGACGATGATGCCTTTCAGTTTTTGAGCTGTGCCTGGTTACTGAATATTCAGATAGATGCACAGAAAATTCTGATTGAGATTTGTGAAGTGTTGTTGTCAAAATTCTTAGTTCTTTTTAAAAGTTCAAACGATGCAATGATATCATTTTTCATTCTTAACGCTATTTTAACTACATTACCCAACACTACATTTCCAATGGTTTGGTTTGGTTTGAAGTGTAACGTACCTACCACTGCTCATCGGTCTACAACATTTTATACTGGATATTTTTCAATTGTAATACATCTACTACTCACTGCTTAAATTGAAATTGCAGCCATGATAATAAGTGATAAATACAGATATTCCTAAGCCCTAAAATCTTGTGGTTTAATAGAGTATTACACTTTGCACTTTCCGGCGACAGCAAACATTCAAATTCGCACAAAAAGCTGTCCTCATGTAGCATGTACCATAGCATGAAGAAGGGGAGATGCGGCGCTGCCAATATCAAGTATATGTGACTTCAGATGGTTGAGCAGGAATTGATCTCAAATAGACAATAATAGATAGTCGCGCGTAGGTATCCGAATCCAAGGGAATAGCCAGAATAAAAAGCAACACGACGATGCCGTCGCCGCCTCCTGAAATAACCAGCTGGAAATAACAATAATCATTACAGCATTTTCAATTATTTGTTAGACATCATACATCATCACAACATCTTATCATATCTACAATATACAGCATTCAACATACAACATATAGCATCATTCATCACAACCATATTGGAGACAGAAGAGTTGCCAATGCCGAATAAAACGAATCTTCGTCGCCGGGCCAACAAGAAACAAATCTCGAAAGCGCCAGAAGATACCTTAAAAGTTCATCATCAGCCTAAACTTAACTCAAGTCTGACTGGTGGGTCCAAATCCAGGAAGGAAGCAAAAAACATCACCACAAATTCATGGAGGATTATTCTATTGTCATTTCTCGTTGTTTCTTCCGTTGGATCCATTCTGTTTCTCTCGTCTTCTGACAAGCAATCGACATCATCTTCGGAGGAAGATGCACAGACCGTCAAATCTAGCAAATACAATGACATTTTAAAGCCGTCAGTTCCAGATTGGAATACATCTGATCCTATCCTGCAGCGCACCGATTATTTCCTCAAGAACTACGTTTGCACTGAGAACTCAACCAATTCATACTGCCATCCCTTATTGGAATCTGTTCCACAACGGAGAACGCATCGTATCGCACAAACTGAATCAGATCATCTCGTGGAATACAAAGAGACCGTGATGGTCCTCCCTCGACATCTGCTCATTTGGGATCTGGATGCCATGCGAGATTTGTGGATTCGGCATCATCTTTTTCAAGCGAGACACATGAATACCGGCAATACACTCGACAGCGGTGCTTTTCTGGCAGCGTTTCTCTTGCGTAAGAAGTTGCTCGCTTCCGGTGTTTGGTTGGAGGAGAAAAAGGATCGAGAGGAAGGATCTTCGTCCAAGGAAGAAAGCCTGCTTGAATATTTGGATGCTTTGCCTTCTTTCCGTGACTTGCAAGATATGAATGGTAAACACTCACATCCGACTCTGTGGCCAGAAGATACTGTGGTCGCTCTCTTCGGGAAATTAACACCAACATCTATTCTTGTCAAGGGATATAGGAACATGATACATTCAGAGTATATTGCGTTTTGTGAAGTTAGTTCCGAGTTTCAGACATATTTGACGGTTGAAGATTATATCACAATGCGGCTACATGTTATATCTCGGTCGTTTGGACCGGGTCCAGCCAGAAACGAAGAGGAAATGGTTGGGGTTCACGATACACACGCATTGCCAGAGGAAATCGAACTTTACAAAAAGGAAGCTGGTGTTGATCTATCCAAGGGGTGTCGCGCGATGAGTCCTATATTAGATACGTGGGATCATCATGCTAAACCTAACGTAGACTGGAAATACAGTCACCGTAAGAGGGCATTTATCATTTCAGTTGTAGAGAAGAAAGGGCTTCAGGCTATGCAAGATATCATTGTGAGTTATGGAAAATACTCGGATACTCATTTGTTCACAAAGTTTGGGTTTGTAAATGGAGACGGTAGCGGACATACTGAAGCAAGTATCGCAATCATGCACCCGCTCCGCAATATTGGCATGGGGCAACAGTTTTCATATCTCATCGAAGGTGAGAATGGCGCTTATACACCCTCTGAATTTGACCGAGAGGCTCAAAAGAAGGCTTTAATCAATTATCTACGCTATGATGATGGTTATGAGGAATGCATCACAAAAGAAGGGGACCCAGAGGGGTACATGTTAAAGCTTCTGAAGCTAAGACACTTACAACTGATTGCCAACATATATGATAGGTGGACATACACAGTTGCCCCTAGAAACGAAGAGTCCAAGCCATCAGCTTCTTCAGATATCCCAATCATTACAGACGCAGCCAAATTTAACCCTAAGAATGTAAAATTTGACGGAAGTAAGATAATTAGTACATGCCGACTCATTGCACTAAACACCGAAGACTATGACGGCAAAGCTATTGAAGTACTTACAAAAAAGTTGAAGAATGGTGATGAATTCTTGATTGAAAAGCAATCCGAACAATTAGAGTTCCGTGCATTGATGGTCCTGTCAAGGCTTACTACAGGTGCACTTCATCTCTACCCAAGCACCGTTCAGAAGGATATTGCTTCAATATCTTCTCTGAAATTTCAAAGCAAAGAATGGACTGCAGCCCAAGTTCGATTAGGAGAGATGCAGTCATTAGAAATGTTGCGGTCTATCGCAACGTCAGGATCTAAACAAATGCGTAATAGAGCACAAGAAAATATTTCATCATCGCATCCAAGTCTGAAAATACACCAGACGCCTTGTCCAGCGAAAAATGCGGTTGACCTTTTGAAGGATACTTCTTATGCATTCTAAAATGAAAAAATTGAGAATGTTGTGATAAATGCGTTTATTCAAGTAATGTAGATAAAGTTCCTTGATTAGCAGGAATGACAGGAACCCCACGTGCAGCAACCCTCTTGACACAAGTGTAAAATCCTGTATCTGGAAATTGACAAATATTTTTACCCCAAAGAGTAAATTTAATGACATTTCCGATGCATCCATCAGGAATCTGAAAATGCTGCCAAGAATCTCTTGTACTTTTTCTGACATCCATGACTGCAGATTCATAGACAGGTGAATTTACATTCAAAATCTGCTCTATGCAAGTCAAATGCGAGATTTTTCCATCTTGTGAACGAGTCGACTTGAAGTCCTCACTACTTGCAAGTCCACTCATACTACTTGTGAAGAGGAACGATGATCCATCATCTTCGTTAGCATCATTGGTAGCTAAGCAATAAATTTTGATAGATATTCGGGGCCATAAATAATATATCATGTCGTCTCTGTCTTCATTAATATCAAATAAACCAAACCCAATAAATGGGTCCTTTAGAGCCTTGATAGCAACTTCTGTTATGATTGCCTTTCCACAACAAGATCCGAACAGTAGCGATTCGTTAGTTTCTGTGTGCAGTTTTAAAGGCGAGGGAGCAGATGACCACCAAGCAAAATCCCCAGCGCTGCATCTTTCACCAACATATGATGGATTTCCCGCAACAATTTGTTCCCAGTCATCACAAATCTTGTGCATTGGTAAGACGCTTTCAAGTACTTCCTGATCTTGATCTTGCGAGGAACTGAGACATGTCCGTTCATAACCCCAAGAATACCCTTCACCGATTTCACTCTGGGAAAGAAGGATAGAAGAAGGACAAGAATACCGGCCAAAACCCGATATATCGTCTTCTTCCTTGTACGCCTTCGCATACCAATTGTTGCATAATTTTCGACTCAAGGCCAGCTTACAGCACTGCTGCAGCTGTCTAGCCGATGCGTTACGTAAAGTCGAACCAGGAAACGAAAAATTCTTGCAATATTCATTTCTCCAGAAGAGGTCACCATTGTTTATGATCTTATAAAATGCTGTTGATGTGCATGCCGAATTCAGAACATCAAGGGGGACCAAGTAGACACATACATGCATCAACACTTCATTTGGAAGAGAAAATAAGGCACTGGACATAATTTTTGAAAGTTGTGAACGTTGTTGTGAGATCTTTCTTTCTTTTTATGTGTGGTGTTTTATGTGTTCGGCGTCCATGCGCTTCTCTTGATAGTACTACCCTATCCAGCTAGCAGCAGTAGTATTAGCTCTCTCTCTACTTGATAGTAGCTAGCAGAGCTCACTAAATTAAGTATGAGCAGCACAACTAAAACTGATCGTAGCTTCTAGTTTAAACCTGGCTCACTTGAGTGGCTGATATTTATATAGATTGAAGATAAGTAAAGCCGCCACTAGTCACGAATCACGATGGTGTTTGTTGTTCTTGTTTGGTTTTCATCGAGTAGCGAGGGATAGAGAGCACCTCCACGGACGGATTATGTCTGACGGAAAGAGGATGATAGACAGATATGAAAGGACAGGCTCCCAACCTATGACTTAATGAAGGATAACCATTGCTTTAAACTCCTTTAAACTTTAAACATGTTGATGAACCAGAATTTGGCCAATGCACGCTTCACTTGTATTTAAAATAAATCAGGACATAAACACTACTTTAATTGCGAGTATCTTCCTCTAGAGAGCTAGTAGAGCATGGTACATATGATGATCTCATCATCCGAAAGGAAGGCAGGATATTGTTTTGCGCGATGGAGAATGAGAATCTGGGACAGATTTTGGACTCCCCCAGACCCCACCAGACCCCCCCATTTTCCGGATCGCCCGCCCGACAATAATCAGTGTGTATCAACGACAACAGACCCAAAAAGCAGTTTGCAATTTTAGGTCTCAAAGCAAGTGCCATCAAAGTTTGCCATAAGTTTACCATGGATAGGCAAAACATTCAACCTGCTCAAGAAAAGCCTGCGAGTCAAAACCAGCAGCTAGTCCTACAGCAAGAGCTGTTGGGGAGAAATACTACTGGTAGTGGAGGTGGAGCACCTCTTCCTACTATGAGCACTGGTACTAGTGATTGTTATGCTGCTGATGTCTCAAATGACCGGCATGGTGACATGATACGTCTGCTCCTCGAACAAAAGCAGAACAAAACTGGGAGAGAGAATGAGAATCTTTGCATACAACCAGCTGACGAAGTGACAGCAACTCCAGCAGCTGGGAATTTAGCAGCAGCTAGGACGACAGGAAGTGCAACGCATAATAATGCCAGCCCTTTACGCAATTCTGCTTATGCTATAACAAATTATCATAATTTTGTTCCATTCGTTCTCCAGGATGCTAAGCAAGCGGAAGCAGCATCATCAGTAAGATGGCAACTAGAAGAAGATGAAATCATGGCAAGAAACAAAATCGATAATTCTTTGTTATCCAAGCATTATGCTGGTGACTATCCTAGCAATAGCAAGGATGCCAGTACTATTTCTCCTTCTTGTGCGGAGGAAGGCGGTAACACCACTTCTTCTACCGGTGCCACTTCAATCATGTCTACCACTTCTCTTCCTCCCCGTCAAAAGAGAAGGAGGAATAAAAAGCCCCAAACATATCCATCGAGACCACTTAGTGCCTACAATATTTTTTTTCGGGACGAACGAATTAATATTCTTGAAGAATTGAAAGAAGACGAGGGGGCTTCCAAGGATCTTGAGTCTTCTTCTTCTTGTGGAGAGAAGAACGACACCATTAATGTTGGAAGTAGCGCCGATAATGAATCTACGACGGACAATCGCACAAACAAGTCGGCTTCTGGTGTGGGGTTTGAGAATCTTACCAAGCTTATTGCTGGCAGGTGGAGGGAATTAACAGAATTAAAGCATGAACATTACAAGAAGTTGGCGAAGAGGGATAAAGATAGGTATGAAACAGAAGTGGTAGAATACCAGAGCGAAGAAGCAAAGAAAAGGAAAATCGAACAGGAATCAGCTCGTATACGTATACAAGAACAGCAACTTCAAGCAAGGATATTGCAAGACGAGCATTACAGAAATTTTGGCATTGCGCACACTAACAGTAGTGGTGCTAGTCATAATCCTAGTATTATTGGCAGGAACGGTTCTATCGGACGGGGTTCAACTACCTCTTTAGAGTATCATCAGCCTCGTATAGACCCAAATGGGTTCTTTCAGGCTACCACTGGGCGAGGACAGTATCCAACGAATGATATCAATAATATTGAAGAGCAGATTTTTCTTAATATCATTAAAGAAGCGGCTTTGACCGGGGAGATGTCAAATCCACGAGTTTTGGCAATATTACGTGAGCTCAATTTCGTTGAGGAACAAATCTCCAAATTGACAAGGAAATGAATGACTGACAGGGTCCAATAACTCATAATTTTGTGGAGTGTAATCGTTTTCGGTTTATAACAACTGGATGGTATCAATATTTTTCAAGCGCAGATTTTGCAGAACTTTCTCCAAGAAAAGGTTAATTTCTATTAGATGGTGAATTCATAAGTTATATCAAGTTTACGTGAACTCGTTTTCGTCAGATAAACGCGTCTTTTCCATTACGACGTGTAGTAAGTAGAGCGAAAGTGTCGTTTATCTATTTATTCATACAGGAGCATAAATTGCTAACCTGACAAATGGACAACTCTGGTGGTAGAGCTGTACCTACGATACCAGTTTCAGCTACTGCCACGAATACCAGCAGGCTAAGAATGCAAACAAATTTACCATCGTAGTTATCAGGCCTTTCCCTTCACCCCAACCAAGAAAAAAATGGATTAATCCTCCACATCAAAATTGACACTTCGAAGCTTCACCAACGCATCAAGAAAGTCTTTGTCGATGTTCTCTACGCCATCTTCGTTTTCGCCTTCTGCGTTTCTTGGTTCGTATGCAGTATAGCTGCCAATTCTTTCGATAATTTCGTTTGAGTTAGGTTTGTAATCTTCTGGAATAACGGTTAAAATATCCCGCAGAGACCTCTCCACAATATCTATCGTAAAGAGGCATTCAAAGGGTTCGAACAATCCGATTGAGTTGTATAATTCGGCCAAACTTTCTTGAGCGTCAGCTTGTGCTCCGCAACGTCTCCAGGCACAACTTCCCCAGTCAAAGCCTATTTCTTGCCTCACATCGCTTGACAAAAAGTCTCTTGCTTGCTGCAATACACTGCAGCTGTACTGAAGATCTAACGTTAATAAAGGCCCTTGAAGAATCTCCTTCATGGTTTCCCATTCGTACTCTGGGGCAATGCTCTTTAACTCGTTGATCGTCTCTAGTGCACGAATCACGGTATCAACAGAGTGAATTACGTCATCTTTCGTGGAGACCTCTTTTTTCCATGCTGGGACTCTCACAGCTCGATGTTCCAACATGATTTCGTTGTAAGAAGGAATTATCCGAGCATATTCCTGACCAGAATCTAAAGATGTCGCGTATGTATCTTGGTACCACCCGTCAGATCTATCTATCGCACCTCTTCCCATTCCTCTCGTAGACTGTGACATTAGCTGTATTATTCCAGGTATTTCATTGTTATTGTTAGAATTGACCACTGATGTTTCTGGGTAATTTCGGATCGTTGCTGAAAGAGGTTTGAGATAGGTGCAGTCGATCCCTTCCCAAAGAGTCAGTACGGATGCAAATAGTACACAAGAGGCCAAGTGTAAAACTATTTTAGATATATCATCTTCAGTTTGTGAGAGTGCTTTCACCTCCTCAACGATTCCAGTTGATTTAATCTGTAAATATGTTTGCTTGGCTATCTGGTGAGGAGCTGTAATAACGTTCCTTCCCATAAGTGGTGTCAAGGACGAGAAAGATGATGATTGTTGGAAGAGGGATATAAACGCTAGAATTGAAAAAAGAAAATAATCGAGCTGAAAGAGTTTCATGATTGATTAGAAAGGTCTGATCGTAGCAGCAGTACCAAGCGAAAATAAATGATGATAGCTTGATAATTTATATTTTATTTTGATGTTGAAAAGAATGTGTTGTTCTTTGTGAGTTGTGATTTGATAGGATCTGATGAGGAGTCGTCTTCGTAGCTCTAGCTAGATGTGGGTGCGTGTGTAAATTTCGTACTGTGGCTCTCTTCTCTTATGAAAACTAACCATGGTATGTGTGGGTGGCATATAGTAAGTTGTTATTTTATCCCTTGGGCGGCGTCATCAAAACTGAAAACTGGCAATTTCAAAAGGCAAATAAGGGACCCTGACGATGCACACAATAGATTGAAAGAAGTAATTCAGATGTCAATGGCATATCAGTTTCAAACCACGTCCTGGAAATCGTATTTTACATCTATCTGGTTTGGTACTTGACATGCTGGGTATTATTTATTGTCGCTGTGAAGACCTGCTCATATCTCATATTTATCGAGAAACTCTGATTCAAGCACTTGGACACCAATCCTTTGGAATACTGCATGGGCCACAGTTTGAATATCTACTTATTTATTTGTGGTCTAGAATCAGTTCTCTCTTGTTCTATTTCAACCGTTCCTAAACTCGAAAGTTTTTGACGATACGATCTTATCCGATGTGAAATATTCTGTTCCTTTAGTGCCTCAGGAAGTCTCAAGTTTAGGTAAATATTATCAGTCCATGATAATTGATGTTGTTTCTGAAGATAGACTGATCTTGGAATGTACTTGACTGATGTCTGGGGTCTACCAAATATTTGACTCCCATCATGAGTAAACCAAAGTTTATCTCCGGCCGAGCTTGCCCACGGCGGAAGGAAAGGAACGCAATCAAGATCATCTTCAATTCTAAGTGCATCTCTTGGCAACAATTTGTTAGCCTTTTCCAGGTCATCAAAAGCGCAGAATCTAGTTCCTGCAATAGATGTTACCTTTTCTACATAATATCCTCTTTTCTTTAACTTCATTGCTACAATCATCGCCACTGCACCACCCAGTGAATGTCCTGAGACTTCCACAATTGCACGTTTATTGTGCCTGTGTCCCAACAAGGGTTCAACGTCATCAACTAGACGTGTAGCATGGTCGCGAAATCCTTTATGCAAACGTATACCCAACTCATCATCATATACCAAATTTGAAACCAGGCAAGTCTTCACATCAGCGAAAAGAGTTGTTCCCCGACAAAATATTTGGTGCATACTTTGAGCGTTAGGTTTTATTTCATAGTATAGATAGTAACATTCTCTTTGTGACAATTGATCAATTGGTATGGGATCTACGTCATCTCCTCCTTCCATCAGGAATGAAAATGTTGATTGCGGGCGAAATAGAGGTGATGTCAGCTCTCGCAGTACTACACCGCCTCTAAACCCTCGATCTTGGTGCCATTTGCTGATAGACAGAAGCTCTTCCTTTACAGATTTAGAGACGGATTTTCCCATGAGGCCAGTTCTTTCAATTATTGAATCCAATTCATGAATGTCTCTCGTCAAGATAGTGTTGCTATGTTCTCCATGATGCCCTCCTGTAGAACGTTCCATGTCGGCAGCCTTCGTCCCGGTAAAAAAGACGCCGCTTTGGTCAGCACGAGGAACATCAGTCAAATATGCAGCACGCTGATGACGTGTATAAATAGAAGAAGTAATAATTGCTCCAGATGAGGCAATTGCAAATCTTATTCCAGGAGATAACTTCTTTGTACTTTGTGTTGCCGGACTAACTGCTGATGTTGTTGATTTGGTGCTCTTTTGACGCCTCAATATCGATGTGCGAAGTTTGCTGGTTTGCAAAGCACGCAGACTCCTCATCGTAAAAACAGTAACTTTTCTGTAGTGTCTAACAATCCTGAATCCTGTTCACCAATAATTGGTACTTAGCAATGATTTCACTTGATCTGATAAGTTTTTATGGGATGATGCTGAATTGCAGAACTCCTTCAATTGGTTAGTTCTACTGCAAAGTTAGTAAAAGTTTATTGCGTTGTTTTGGTCGGCATGCAGAAGGAAGAAGGAAGGCAGAAGCGAGCGCGGAGGAGTCGAGGATCGAAGAGGAGAAGGAAGGAGGAGGAGGAAGAAGGATTTTTACTTTTTCCGTTCGAGGGTTTTCCTTTTACGCGCAAAATTCCAAAGATGTGTTTTGACCTGTTTTGACCTGTTTTGACTTTTGACAGGTTTTGACAAAGCAAAACGAACAAAACAAAAAACAACCAATACAAAAGTCATCAAAGTGAATAGATAATAGGGACCGCAGAGGTGACAGAGAAGGCAACAATAGCAGTGGCTACAGTGTTGCAAGATCTAAATTTCTACAGCAAACTATCATTTTCCACATCGATGATTCGGAGAAGAAAGGCAACTAGCAGTTCATCTACTTCGTCATCACCACAGCCCCACGCTGATGATGAATCATCTTATGATGGGGCAAAAGGTCGCCAGGCTAATCGATATCGCCGGATCGATTACTCCTACTGGGATATGATCGTCATTTCCATCGCCATCTCCATCACCTTAGTGACCTTGATACTTATGTATTATCCACGATCGGATAATTTACATGGAAAAGAAAAGTTAATTCGCCGTGATGCTTGCGGTTGTTTCCCACATGATGGTTCTGGAGCAAGGATAGCGTATCTTATCTCACTTCATAATAGACGAACTCTTGATGATAGCTTGGTTCTATTGAAATCTTTGTCTGCTCCATCTAATATTTTCTTGATACACATTGATACAAAATTGTCTCAAGACGAATATGAACTGAGTGACTTGAAATATTTCATAGAAGGAGAATGCAAAGCTTGTGGAGCAAGGGTAGTTGTCGAAAGCAAATTTGATCTCAAATGGGGGCAATGGAGCATGAATCATCCAACTCATTGGAGTAAGTGCTCGATTGAAAATTTGATACTTAAATGATTTCTATTTTAATATCTAATACATGCTTGCTCATTTTGTTCCGTGCAGGCATGACGGAATTTGCAATTAATCCAATGTTCTTGAATGAGTGGGATGTATACATAAATCTTTCAGCAGATACGTTGCCAGTCTACACACCGCAGGTCATTTCCAATATGTTTGACCCTCGTGTAGATGGAAAGAAAGGACGCGGCATATTGCACGGTATGAATTTTGTCACTGCGTCTTCAACACAAACTGGCCTTGTGCCGACAAATATAAACATGTTTCCATCAGTTTGGCACAAACGCGGTCATTATGAGTCTCGTGGAAGCTTCAACCTGAATTATACTGATGATGACGGTATGCAAAGAACAGAGGATATCGTGATACATTTCGGTAGCCAATGGATGATGCTGACTCCTGAATTTGTGAAATATATCGCACTGTCTCTACAGAGACATGATAGTCTTGCATCAAGATTCAAGGAAACACTGATTGCGCGAGAAATAATGATGAGTGATGAAACTTTTATACCAACTCTGCTTGCGCACCATTCAAGATTCAAAGAAACTATTCCAAAGATAGGGGATGATGGCGCTCTCGTTCCCGGACCTTGGTTTGATAGTGTGGTCATCAAATCAGTTCGCTACGAGAGAATGGACGAAAATGTGCCAGACGCATTTGGCAATGTTGTTCATGAGCAAAAATACGACGTTCCAGACTCTGTAACTGATGTTGATATTCCACGTAAATGGGTGAGTACATAAAAAGCAAATTCAAATGGCAGTTGACATCGACCTTTTTAACACTTTCTCTTTTCTTTGGTGCCAGGGACCCTATTATCTGGGTGTTTATGACTTGGCAAGTATCAGAGAGAATGGAGCATTGTTCATTCGCAAAGCATCAAGATCCATTGATCCAAATCTTTTCCACATTCTCCCTGTCCAGCGGTCAGATGATATTCCTTTTATTAGATGGCCGAGCGAGATAAAGATAAGTGAAAAGATCGATTGGATTAAACTGCTAGAGTATACTAGAAGAATGAGGGGAGAATGAAGGCACTGCTAACAAACTACTTTAACGATAGCCAAATATCAACGACCATATATGCTGGTCATTTGCAATATTTTGTATCTGACCCTTTTCTGGTCCTTCTTTCTTCACGAACTGAAACTGGGATTCAAAATTGGACAGGCCATTTTTCAAACATAGGAAAGAACAGGGAAAGAACAACGACGCAAAAATATCGTTTAAATTTCCATTGTTCATGTTGTCCACACTTATCATCAGTCAAACCATCACCAATCAGCCTCAGTAACATGCCTGTCTCAACCACAAATATTCGCTTCAATCGAGTGTCTTTGCTCGCCTTACTTCTTGTGACAAAGGGAAGCCATTCCATTTCTCCGAGCGCCACCATTGAAGTAATTTCATCTCCTAATGATGGAGCATCTCCTCTTCGAAAATCCATATTTGCCGGTATTGCAAGCTTCGGCTCCGACCTTCCTTTTGGGAAACCTGATTTACCTTCACTGCCTGTGGTATTAGCACCGTCAAATAACCCTCTGATGTGCGAAGAAGTTGATGTAACGTTTGCATCAGATAATCCAATTATCATTCTGGTTCCAAGAGGAGAATGTTCTTTCGAGATGAAAACTCGGAATGCTGAAAGGCTCGGAGCCATTCATACCATCATCTATGATAATCTTGCTGCTAAATATGGAGAAAAAGTCCCTTTCTCACAATCTCTTGAAGAGGTGGTTTGGCCGAATAAAACTGTGGACTATGAATGCGAGCTAGGGGAGGCTTGGATACCAAAGACTGAACTAAATTTTAATCGATTTCCCTATGACACGTCTAATGATGTATTGCTATCAGGATCTGCAAGTAATGGAAATTTGTGTGCTCTTTACAACGATGTTGAAGCTGAGTTGAGAGGGAAACCTTTTGAAAACTTTAAGATTAAGTGTCCTTCCCAGCATTGCCTTCTCACGGGCAATCGCAATATTGAATCTGAGTTGATGCAGGCGTGCTGTGCATGGGATATCTCTTTTGATATGGGCGACGATGATACCCTTCACGATGTGAACATTACATCAACACTCCTGACTATGGCAGAGGGGAATGTTTTAGTGAAGATGGTACAAAATGGCGAGGTACAAGCTCTTTTTTATCTTCGGTGGTTTCCAAAGTACAATATTTCAAGTTTACTCATATGTGCACTAGGGACTTTTGTGACTTGGTTAGCGGGTTGGTTAAGTGCAAAGCCATACAGGGATTTTAAAAGAAAGCTAGAAGATGACATTATGATTGATATCAATGATTGCGAAGATCCACCCAGTCAGCCTGCGTCCTCCTCGCCGATGAAGGGAGTAATAGGTGAAGTGTCTAATTGCCCACCTGGCATTGTCAACGGTAGCAACATGCCTGCAAATACAGAAATTGTAGACACATCTCTCGAACTCGTTGAAACCGAAGAAGACGAAGAAGAAGATACTGACATTTCATTGCGAAACGATGAACACGTAGGAGATGAGGCTGATATTCAAGAAGAAGAAATCCTCGACCTGAAGTTACGGCATGCACTTATTTTTATTGTTGCTGCATCCTCAATGCTTTTCATCTTATTCTTCACAAAATTATATGATGTGGTGACCGTGTTTTATGTCATTGGTGGCGTTACATCTATGATTCAAGTTATGATCCGCCCATGGTTGCTCTTTCTATGCCACAGGTGCCGACCACTGAAGCTTTTGGTGAGACCAATTTTGCAGAAGTTCTTGAATGTTTCAGTCTGTGCTGCTGATCTCCTCAGCGTCGCGGGAGGTATTTTAATAGGTTCCATTTGGTTGTGGCTTAGTTTTACCAAGAGAAACAGTGCACTTTCGATCCCATTCTACTGGGTCGTTCAAGATATCATGGGAGCATGTGTTTGCATTGCTTTCTTGAGTGTAATTCGATTGAATAGCATCAAGGTGGCAACATTTTTACTCGGGGCTGCCTTCGTCTATGATATTTTCTTTGTGTTCATCACTCCACATCTCTTTGGCGAGAGCATTATGGTCACAGTGGCCACAGGTGGCGGTCAAGAGCAAGATCCGCATCACTGTGAAAAGTATCCATCAGAAGGCGACTGCAATAATACGCCTTTACCAATGTTGTTTGCTATACCAAGAATTAATGATTGGAGAGGAGGGCTGAGCATGTTAGGTCTTGGTGACATTGTTCTACCAGGATTAATATGTTGCTTTGCTGCAAGACTAGATGCGGCAAAGGATTTGATGAATAGTCTTCATGCTGGAGAAAGTTCACAGTTCCTTCCAACAGAGAAGTATATTTGTACTTTGTTTTCTGGATATTTCCCATCTATAATTATTGCGTATGCAATGGGCTTGATACTTGCTAATATCGCAGTATACCTTATGAAGCATGCTCAACCAGCCTTGCTTTACCTTGTGCCTTTAATCTTGTGCACAATGGTATTGATAGGGAGCATCAATAGCGAAGTTAGAGATCTTTGGAAGGGACCTAAACGCCTTGAGATCGCGGACGAGGTGCATGAGAAGGCTGGAGCTTCCGCATTCCACGAGAGTGGAGAAGCGCGCATCCCAACTGAGGTTGGGTTGAGGGATGGAGAGCTGTCGTAGAATTACGGGAGAGATTTTCCTTGCTAGAACTGAACACGGCGTACATACACTATTCGAAGCGTTCATTCGCTATAAACGAAGGTTACTGTATTTACTTTACACCGTGCACGTCTTTTCACATAGCGCGTAAAAATATTAGGCCAAAAACAAAGATAAGTTTGTCAGGCAAATGAGTACCTAATGTTCATCATGAACATCATCGTAAAGGACTTTTGAGAATTATTCCCTTGAAGATTATCTCAACGTGGATGCATATGATGGAGATGACAGTGATGATTACATGGCCAGCATTGTATATAACTAATCGAGTTTAATTTCTTTTGAATATATACTTATCTAAAGATAAACCCGACCATACGTAATGAAACAATTGTTCATTTCAAAGCAGATCTAATCTGCTCTTTGATACTCATCCAGTCATCCCAGTGGTACTTGATTACATCGACATCAAAATTCTCCTTCTTTGCCTCGGCGTAACGAAGGTATGCATCTTTAGCTTCTGCCTGTAAAGATTTGATCCTCTGCTGCTGTTCATCAGAGGTAAGCTTCCTCTCTTTCAAGGCATTCTTCTGATGATCAAACTGCTCCCTCTGATGATCAAGTTGCTTCCTCATCAATGTGTTCTTATTGTTGTTGTTCTCTCTCATTAGTGAGGTCTTCTGTTGATCATTATCAACTTTGTTCTTCATGTATAACTCAGCAATTTTGTTACCTTTCTCTTTTTCTTTCGCAAGAGCTAAATCGTTGGAAGGTTTGTTGATGGTGAGAGCTTCCATCATCTTGATTGATGCATCCTTTAGACCATTGTTTAGATGTTGTAGAGGAGGCAAAGGAGTAAGGTCCATTTTGCACTAGAATGTGGTTTATGAGCTAAGCTACAAGACCATATCGTATCATAATGAATCATGCTTAGGTAATCAATTGGATGATTTTCTAAATAGAGGAACAAATTAATTTCAATATTGATTCTTGAAATGAAATATTGAAAAGAGGAGGTGTCCCGTTGTGATCTAACTTTGAAAAATTGATTGGAAAAAAAGGAAAGATTGGGAATCCGACTATGAAATTCGAAGAAGCCTCATAGCTCATACATAGCGTCCACTGCTACCTCCATTCTACAATAAAATTGCCATCTATTCATTATCTTCGAAAGAGTCCATCAAAGTCAGAAATGAATTCGGCTGATAGAGAATCGGACTATTATAAACAAACATCACACACGTTTATCCCACGTTACAATGGTCCAGATAAATCTCAAATGGATGATTCCCAAACAGAAATTTATAATTCGATAATAGCATCTAGACCTCGAACAGGAATATCAGGTCCTTTTGGTCCATGGCTTTCTATCCCAAAAATTGCAGGTCCTGCACAGCAATTAGGCCAAGCATGTCGCTATGGAACTTCACTTTCATTTCGGGAGAGCGAATTGGTAATACTGCTGACAGGTGCAAAGCACAAGAGCCACACAGAGTTTGATATCCACGTGGGAGAGGCATTGAAGGCTGGAATAACAATGCAATTGATAGAGAGCATTCCAAGAGACGACAAATTCAGTACCAAGACTGTGCAACAGAACGTTGTCCCATTTTGTGATAATGACAGAGAAACACAGATTGTTCTCTTTGCTGCGGAGATTCTTGAAACATCTACTGTTTCTGGTGACAGATACAGTGCAGCAAAGAACATTTTGGAGAATGATCGTGTACTAGTGGAAATCACAAGCATTATTGGCTATTACACGTTCTGCGCGTACACCTTGAACGTCTTTCAAATACCGTCAAAGAAATTGTAATGATACACGAGGTATGTGTGCACCGTCAGTGAAGCGAATCCACCAAAGATGATAAGATAATTGCCTACATGAGAAATTGGAAAATATTTCTCTTTTCCTATTTTAGTTTAGTCATTGACGAGACCATAAATATATCTAGCATTGGAATTGGTCCGACGTATGACTTCATCCTTTTCCATCCCAAATACCCGCGCAGTAAATACTGCACTTGTTTCCAAGTCGTTGGGAACACAGTGGTAGTCTTCTAAATCGCTTTCGAGAACAAGCCTCTTAATGCCAACTTTTTGTAAAACAGATTCAGTTTTCGGTGACCGAAAATTAACAACTGGAGCAAAGCCATAGAATGTTTCAGTGACGTAAGATGTCATTGATTTTTCTCTGCAGATTGCATCTAATTGGTCTACAACCGCTGGCTTGCCACCAAATGCATGAAAGTATATTATTGGGGGTAGAATCAGCACATCATCTTCAATACCCTTTAGTCTCTCGATAATATGATTTCTTTCATCATCGCTTTCACATAATTCCCTTTCCCTCTCCAATCTTTGCCGCAAAGACTTGTGTTCTTTCCTCATCTTCATCCTTGCCTTCTTGATGTCATTCAAAGAATTCATTAATGGTCCCCAGCATTTAACTGCATGCACAGATACTGAACGCTTCAAATCAGCCGCTAGGTGCATTTGGGACTCAAACGCTTCTATTTGAGATTCCATTGTTGCCGCGAGCACCTTTTCTTTTGTCAGTGGATCAATGTCATATCTCGCAGCATCCAGACCTATTTCTCCTACATGTGAAGTTGGGTCAGATTCAAGATTGTATTTCAGATAGTTTATCCAAGCTGGTCCATGATGCATCGACAGATTTGCACAGTTTGCGAAATCATTATTCGCTCGTTTGAGAAACCAAGGGTGCACACCATAACATCTGACTACATACATTTCATTGCGCAGATCTATTGTTGTTGCTGATCTTTCATTTGTATCCCAATCACACAGCGCATTAGCCAACTGTTTCACGATGGGAAAATCCCGTGGCTGAGTCGACATGATGGCCATCCCCCTAATTCTCAAACTAAACTCGTCTCGCACAACCTCTTCCTTCTTCGATGAAAAAGCATGAACGATAGAATCTGCGTGCGATGAGATATCGTTCTCGCTTTCAATAGGAGTATTTGCTATGGGGCCTTTATTATCATCTCCGGACATCAAGTACATTGCTTCAGTGGTTAGAGGTGGAATCCCTCCTTGCATTGACAGATGAATGTGGTTGTGCGCATCAAAGTATGCAATGGGTGTGGAAGATGATGTGCGTGGCGGTTGCTGAGACGGCATGATTGTTGACATGGCCATGGCAGTAATGGTAAAATTGTGTTTTCTTACTTGTGAGGGAATCAATCTCATTGTGATCTATCATTCATGGTCAGCAACAGAGCTTCTCGCAACATTAGTTCTGAGTCCTTTATCCTCTACCAACTATCTACCTGTTGGCTAAAGTAGGAGGTAGGTATTGTATATCGTAGGCATGATGGAGTCGCTGTCGTTCGTAGCTACTCTTTAGCATTCGCATGCTGCTTGAAAATTCGATTATTATTGAAGATGGAGAAACAAATTCACGGTTCGGCTTTCGGGGTGGTATTCAAAACTTTTGACATTTTAATGACCCCCTTCAGAAGAATCTTTTTGTGTTCAATGTGATGATGATTGCGCTGTATTGAGGCTTTATTGTCGTTGAACTTCAAAAGCTTCCACTCGTCGGCATCATCATCATCAACACTGGTATTCTACATATTAGTGAATGCACCTCTTCTGTAAGCTAGGTAGTAAGTAGTATGAAGGAATTAATGCCAAGCAAGAAGTTTACAAGAAGAGGAACGCTAGCATTAACTCTAATAATCAGTGCTATATCGTTACCACATCGAACTCAATGGTAAGCCACAAAATATTGTTGAATAGTAGAGTGAACTCAACTAATGCTAAGTTGGAACTGCTGTAACTTGGCGACTGTCATGTCACCCTCTTGTGGTAACATACCACATCCATCCATGGCAACCTTACTTGCGTTTCGTGGATGCTACATTGTGAAAAAATAATGGAAATCTAGATGCCCATTGATTCTATTTGCGTTGCACGAAATGATAAGGATTTATTACTAACGACTTATTTCTTACGGATGCCATCCTTCTTTCGCAGTTTCACAATTTCACCACCATTATCATCTCTCAGTCTAGCACTGCACCACGAAAGAACACAATCGATAAGACCGCTCTATTCGTCAAAAGCATCATCTAGAAAAAAGGGACACAGGAGAAGTGCAAATAACAATAAGCGCGGCAAAGGATCGGAGAACGGAGACACTGACCAAGCATCTCTTGAACACGAACACGCACAACTGAAACTCAATCATAAAGTCCGTGTGGATGGCAGTACTAATGGTGATAATGATAAGCACATTATCGCACTTGCGCATTCGCAGAACAACCATCACAAGAATCCAATGTCGAAGTTTTTGTCACATATAATACCTCCCAACGATCAGAGGCAAAAACTAGTATCTCGCACGAAAGAGTGGAAAAAATTAGAGAAACATGCAGAATATATTGAGCAAACCCATCTTCGAGATCTTCTACAAAATGAAGAGCGTAGTGACAAACTATTTGCAGAACACGATGGGTTGTATCTAGACTATTCACGACAGAGAGTAACTTTGGACACCATGGATTTACTTTTTGATTTAGCCAACAAGCAGCAACTTAATGAGAAGATTGACGCAATGGTGACGGGGAAGAAGATTAATTGGACAGAGGATAGATCCGTTCTTCATACTGCTCTAAGGGGGGAGAGGAATGACGAAAAAACTGAAGAAAATAGAATTACTGTTGATGGTGTAGATGTCATGGACGAAGTCTGGGATGTCTTGGACCAGATTAAGTACTTCACCGATGCTGTGAGGTCCGGAAAAATTCGTGGGTTCACAGGTAAGAGACTGAGAAACATTATCTCGGTTGGGATTGGAGGAAGTTATTTGGGGCCTGAGTTTTTGCATGAATGCCTCAAAACAGAACCAGAGGGGATCAACAAAAGCTTAGGGTACACACTACGCTTTTTGAGCAACGTTGACCCAGTGGATGTTGAGCGTGCATGTGCGGACTTGGATCCAGAGGAAACGCTAGTGATTGTTGTGAGTAAAACATTCACTACAGCTGAGACTATGCTGAATGCAAGGACGACTAGACAGTGGCTCTGGGATTTCATGGGTGATGATAAAGAAGTCGTTAGAAAACATATGGTGGCCGTTTCTTCAATTTCAAGCGCTGAGAGAGTCGAAGACTTTGGAATTGATACAGAAAAATTCTTCTTTCGATTTTGGGATTGGGTCGGAGGCAGATACAGCGTTTGCAGTGCAGTTGGTGGTATTCCCATCAGTCTTTTATATGGTTTTGATCTTTTCGAGAAATTCCTCTTGGTACGGTAAAAATGAACACTGGGCTCAATTGTATCAAACACCTCAATTCTCATATCCTCTCGTTCTATTATTACAGGGAGCACGTTCCGTTGACAATCACTTTATCAACGCACCGCTTCGGGAAAATATACCCGTCATTATGGGATTGTTGGGAGTGTGGAATATGTCATTTTTGGGGTACAATGCCAGAGCAACTCTTCCTTATGCAGAAGCACTATTAAAGCTTCCTGCTCACATTCAACAATTAGATATGGAATCAAACGGAAAGAAAGCTACTAAGCACGGTATTCCTGTAGACTACCCTGTAGGTGAAGTAGACTTTGGAGAACCTGGAACTAATGGACAGCATTCGTTCTTTCAATTGTTGCACATGGGTCAAACGATCCCATGTGAATTTATTGGATTCCTTCAGAGTCAGCACGACCTATGCATCGACGGCGAGCCTCTATCTTCTCACGATGAGCTGATGGCGAACTTTTTCGCACAGCCTGATGCACTTGCCAATGGAAAGACTGCAGACGAAGTCCGAGCAGAAGGAGTGGACGAAGATCTGATTATTCATCGTACGTTTGAAGGCAATCGTCCCAGTCTTTCATTGCTCGCGCCATTGCTTACTGCATATTCGTGTGGCCAACTGTTGGCCCTATATGAACATAGAACTGCAGTCCAGGGGTTCATATGGGATATCAACTCCTTTGACCAATGGGGAGTGGAATTAGGAAAGAAATTGGCATGCGATGTGAAAGATCATTTACTCGACGCACGGACCTTTGGAAAAAAAATAAAAGCGGACAACCCAGCCACATCGCGAATCTTGAATTATTATGTGGAAAATAGCAAGCAAGCTATAGGCGAAGAACTTTGGGATTCAAATCCTCTCACAAGTGTGACAAGAAAGACACATCATGACCGGGGTTTCTTCCCTCCCGTTGGGCATGACCTAAAGGGTGCTGATGGCAAATTAACCTAAAACATTGTTCATATTATAAACGTACTGCAATGAGAATGCCTTCTTCATCTGCAATCTTTAAATAGCTTGTGCTTGGAATGAAACGGGTATTGCCAATTTGAGATCAAATTGCAAAACTCTGCAGCCCCCTTTTTCTTCAAGCAAAACTTCGACAAGCCGGTACGATTTTAGATTCAAAGACTAGCATGATAATTGACTTTTTGAAAGGTATTCAAAAAGCTAAAAATGAATATGCGCTATCACAGGATCCACCGATTGCAAACATCAGCGGGAAGATGTGTGGGTGCCATGTAGAGAAGAGTAGACTTTATGAAGGGGTCTACTTCATTGATATATCCATGCGCGGTGTTCAAGAAAGAAATGGAGGCTGAAAAACAATAGCCATCACATCAAGATCATACAGTGAAACGCCAAGCACATGAGTGAACGAGCCAGCCTGATTGCATTCATGACGTCTACAGCGCGATCCTTGTGTAAAAAGTACTGTAATAAAAAGTTGACCCAAATTGAAAGTTTGCGTTATTTTCAAATTCCACTGCAGAAACTGGTCAACAGAATAGCTGACGCGCTCGAGGATGGCTTGAATGTCCAAGCGACAAGTGGTACGTATGTCCATGCAAACTACACGCGTTTGGGAGGATAATGCAGGTCGGCATACAATGGTGGACCGGTAGAAGATATTTTAATCCACTTTCGAAATTCGTAATTATGTACACAAAAAAGCACACGTGTATTGTTCTCAACCAATCCATCGGGTCATTGACATAGTCATTTCGCTGTCTTTCGATTTAACAAATATGTTAAATAATAAAATAAACTTCCTCTGGGCTCAAGAGGATTTTTGAATGCGAGGAGGGGAGAGACCGAAGAAATGCACTCCCGGCCCTCAAGGATATCTTGACAACAAGCAAAATGAACGCAAGCTTTATTTTCACCGATGATCGGTACAATAGATACTGAAATGCTTCTTTCTTCCTTCCAAGGCAATGTTCTGATTCGCTAGTCTCGTTTTACAAAAAAATTGTTACATTCCAGTTTATCATGACTTCATCCTACTACGACTACCATGCATTTCTGTTTCTGACTTTTAATGACGTGATCAAATCATAGTACTTGTAAGAAACACTTCAGAAAGTACGTAGATAACACATTTCAATTAAGAAGTAACATTTGTCTCGGCCGTACTTCGGAGTATCTACTGACTCACTCTTAGCCTCTCATAGCTTATTCTTCGTGGGACAGTAATTAGTAATTAAGAATAGAAGCGTCAGTCGTCAGTGGTCGTCAGTCATCGGTCATGCAAATATACAATCCAACAGGTTTTTCTTACAAGCTGGACCATACTTGACCAGACTGCAAAGCATTGCCATCCCTTTACTTACATAAGGGTGAACAAAGCACCGCCTTGAAAAAGATGGCAACCGAACTGAACCCAATCCAGCTCAGTGGGAAAAAAAGAAAGGTCACCGAAGCGAAGATGGATCCAATCTTAAGAACAAGCAAAAGGCTTGAAGTGAATCCAACTTTGGCCGAGAAAGAAAAGTCAACAACTACGAATGACCCACAACAGCACAACATGCAGTCCAATACTGACATTGAGAAGGTGCAGTCAGCTTCTTTTCTCCGTATTATGCCTACAAATAATGATATCGATCGCCGCGGTAAACCGAATGACTCCGAATCAGGTTCGACTTCACAGTTACTACTGTTCCAAAATAACGATACATCTAGCACCCAGTTACCAGGAAACGGAGTAGATAAACGCGTCTCGTTTCACAAAGAGACAAACATGAACCGCAAGGCTAAGCCACAGCCCGCACTTTTGGGGGTCATTCTCCCGGAGTCAGACGAAAAGAAGACAGCAGT
>Ga0306864_1000236_pt1 | contig 26411 bp, 17 predicted proteins | sample AntRauTorckE5430_FD_190448 | JGI IMG/M metagenome (GOLD analysis project Ga0306864, IMG submission 190448) | Saline lake microbial communities from Rauer Islands, Antarctica - Metagenome Torckler E5 #430 (v2) (version 2) | ecosystem: Environmental > Aquatic > Non-marine Saline and Alkaline >...
TAAGAGTTTATCAAAATGCTGTTCATAGCTTTGTGCGAGAATTGATTACTGCTAGTGAAGATGCAAGAAAGCCGGTAAGTGCTGAGCGAAAGCGTTCATGTGGGATTAATTTTTGATAACACTCGGGTGCCTAACTGACACATGTCTTTTTTCGTTTCCTGGTAGGTGTTACAATGGTTTGTAGACGCTCTTCTTGTCAATACTGGAGCGACAGCGATGCGTCCGGACAAGACGAAGGTCAGCAGTACTCAAACACGTCAAAATATTTCAGTTGTTCTGTTGAAACTATGCGACCCCTTCATGAGTGACCCAAGTCGTATCCATCCTGGATTCGTCTGGTCTCCTGAACATCATGGAGGAGTTTTTGCGCACACCGGAGATGACGCAGTCCCTAGATTAGGAGATGATATCAATGCCTGCGACGAACCATACAATCCCAAGAATAAATTTATTCCTCAATGCTTTTTCCTGTGTGTGCGTTCTCTTCACTTGAGCCTGGTAGCAAGTTCGTCATACCACACAAATCTTCTCCGTCAAGTTAGCCACACAGCTTGGACTGTACGACAGAGAAATGAAGATGTTGCCACTGATCCTAATTTTAATCAAATTCTGTCCATGCAATTCGCTAATGAGGTATCACTTTTGGCACCAGAAATGTTGAATGACGCCCTTCGCCTTTTCAATCTTAGTGCAGGGCTGTTACTCGAAATTCCAGACAAAGCGTTACCCTTCATGCCGGAGCATATGGTGGATGATATTTGCGACTTTGTTGTCTTTGTAACCAGGTTCGCAGCCAAACAAATGGAAGGTGTCGACCTTAGTAACGTATTCAAAGCTGTTGTCAAGCTCCTGTCTCCTGAGTATGCGAATGTAAGTCAACAGCATGCATCATGTATCTTGAGTGATACGCCTTATACTTCATTGATGTCTCACCATATTTCGTCCATTTAGATTGTACGCAACTACAATCTTCGTGCTAAACTTGGAGATGTGTTGCACGATGTGTACCTACCTTCTGAAAGCAGCAGCCGCTCTTCAGTTCCGGCTAGCGTGACATGCGATCCTAAGATGGGAGGTCAACCATATCTCGTTAGTGATTCCTCCGCTCAGGAAAATCTTGCACCTTCTCTGCTTCTACTATACGGAGAAGTCGAACACACCGGATATTACGAGAAGATGGGACACCGTGCCAATATCGCATCTCTATTGCAATTTTTATGGGAAAGTTCTGAGCACCGCTCTGCTTTTAAACGCATTACCCAAAACAAGAATTCCTTCATCAAATTTGCCAATGGTATCATGAATGAAATGAATAGTCTAATTGTGACTGTTATGGAAAAGCTTCCAGAGATAAGAAGAGTGCAACTCCAAATGGCTAATCCTCAAGAATGGTCAAGTTTGTCTGAAGAAGAACGTGAGACTGCCAGCAGTAGACACGAAGACAACGAACAAGAGGTCAAGCGCGCTCTCCCTCTTTGTAACAAGACATTGAAGATGCTCGGTTTCTTGAGTACCGACACAGATATTCGTAGTTTGTTTTTGCTTGACGAGTTGTGCTCCCGTCTTGTTAACATGCTTCTTCATGTGCTCACAAAACTTGTTGGAGCGAAGGGAATGGAATTGAAGGTAATTATTTGACACCATTGCAGAACTATTCTTGCTAACATGCACTATATTTCTGCATGTGAAACTAAAGTTTGTCTGTTCTAATCTATAGGTTGATAACCCTGAAAGTTACAACTTTAGGCCGAAGGAAATGCTCACTGATCTATGTGAGATATTTTCTTCGTATGCTGATGCTAATCTCTTCCAAGAACACTGTGCGAAGAGTGGATACTACACGAATGACCTTATGACAAAAGCAGTAAAAACATGCACAAAGTTGAGCTTGCTAAAAGAAAAAAATCTGGTAGTTTTTGCATCGCTACCGAGCAAAGTGGAGGCAGTTTCCAAGACCATTGAAGACGACGAAGCGCTCACAATCGACGCCCCTGATGAGTTCTTGGACCCTTTGATGTGCACCTTCATGATAGATCCCGTCTTGTTGCCAACGAGTGCAACTATAATTGATAGGTCTACGATCACCCAACATCTCTTGAATGATCCTCATGATCCTTTCAATAGAAAGGATCTTAGTATTGATATGGTGGAACCTGCTGATGAATTGAGGGAAAGGATGGTAGCGTGGCTTGCACAAAAACGAACTGAAAGGGACAGCAATCTCGCGGCAATGGAGGAATAGAATATTCTGTAAAAATAACAGTCAACTATCAGCAGGCTAGGGCACGATTTGTTTCTTCTCTAGCTAAATAGCAATAAGAATCTTATGACCAAACGTGTCGGAGTAAAACATTCAATAATCGATCAGCAGCGGAAGAAACCTTGCGACAAGACAAAGGTAATATGACATCTATATTCAAACATAGTCTCGTCTACCCAAAGGCAAGAGATATATCTTTTGGTTGAATATATTAACTTTTATTGCCAGGGATTCATTTCCTTGTGGGTATGACATATAAACATGCAGACCTTTCGTGGCAGTCGAACATGAACTGATACTGTTCTGTCCCAATCATTGTTTCTTGTTCTCGAGGTCATCTTTCCGATCACAATCTTTGATTTCATCGTGACTTTTAGGAGAATCTGGAATAAGAACGTCTTGACTGCAATCCTCTTCCATACCTTGAGAACGTTTGAGGTGGACTTCGTAGAGTTCTTGACCAATGGAACGACTTCTCACCCTTCGGTGAGGTTCTAAATCTAGATCTTCTTCCTCTTCCTCAGGCAATCTTCGCTTGAGATAAACGAGAAAGAGTTCTTCGCCGATGGTCTTTTTGCAGTCGTTGCTGGTAGTCATGATTGTAGCGTTATTCTTCAGGATTATTAAATATTACTTGTACGATATGTTTTATTATGTTGATCTTCATCAGTCAACAGTAGTCACATCATGAGATCGAATTTCTGTCAAAAAAAGAATTCAATTTTGTAGAGTGTCAAGAAAAGGCCTCTCCATGAGCGAAAATAATGAACACAACAAAAAGTAGTATCCTTCACGCACTCACTCGCAAAGAGCCAGTCATACAAGTTCCATTTCAATTACTACAATAAATAGGCCCTCGTTCTTGAGGAAAATCGATGTTTTCAATCACTCACGTTAATGTGACTACCAGTAGTGCAGTTTGAAGTTAAGTAATGACATGTAATCTCTTAACAAATTTAGAAGGCAGAGCGAGAGAGTGAGGAGAACAACAGGAACTTACATCACAGGGGAAACGATCGATTGCGTGATCAGCGAGATTAGACATGAGCACTTTACCCGACACTGCATAGGTAGAAATTTGTGAAAAGGCAACACTCCAACAATAATAAATCAGCTTGCGGCAACGAAATACGACGCCTCACAATCAATGGTATGAACAAAATCCTGCACAACATAATTAGAGCTGGTATTTACAAATGAATTTGAGATACACAGGGTAGAATATTTTGTCTTGATCAAGTTCGTAGTAGTGTAGATAGTATCGATAGTGTGACATCAGGTAACATCCTCAATTTTATTTAGAATTGTGGCGGACAAATATAGATTGCAACGGTCGTTCAATGCTAATTTGGTCTCCCGCCAATAGCCATCAGCTATCGGCCATACATCAGCTATCAGTAGTTATCAGCTGGACTCATCACGGCTAACGACTTATAATTTAATCCATTAGACGAAGTAGTGGTCTATATCTTTCTTACATAATAGAGATCAGATATAACCGAGCTCTTAGTAGTGCAGTCTACCTAGATTCAATACACAAATGGGAAACGATGGACAGTTGGAATCCACTTCTACCTGTGATACCGACTTGGCCGTTCATCCTAACATGAATGATACTAATCTCCCACTGCCACCCCCCGTAGCCTCTTTTTCGCCGATATCTACATCCAGCACTAGTCCGATACAAGGACACAAAAGGCTTCTTTTGTCCTCGCCATCATCTCCTACATCTGGACGGCGAAATGAACCGGTTGGTCTAACTGTAGATATCGATCGTTCAGGGTCGCCTTCGAAAGGGAATCGCTCGAGCCTCCCGCTCAACAGCCCAGGCGGCGCAATGATCTGGGCTGTCGAAGATGGGACACCTGCAGCTGAAGCACTTCGAGCAAATGCGGACGTTAAAGTTACAAAAGTAGGCAAGGCAGCGAGATTTCTTCATGTCCAAACTGTCCGCAATAGTGCGAAAAAGATATTACATGTTGGTTCAGGTGCAAAAAGAGGTAAACCACCAAGAATTCCAGGTACTTCGTCACAGGACGTATCGGACGCGATTCATACTGAAGAACTAGAGAAAGACGATGCAACCTCGCGGCGGGAAAATGGAAATTTGGATATGCTTCCAGAGGATCCAAATGAAGATGAGATGCATGATTATGAAAGTGTATTCGATGAGGAAGACGGTCAGCCGCAAATATTGAAGTCACAGAGTAGCGACAGTTCAGATGCTGGTGTTCCTACTAAAATTGCAATATTTGAAAGTGAACCGTCAAGTCTCGTGCTGCTGGACGCAAAAGGAAAGAAACAGGAGGTATTACTAGATCGTAAAATGAAAAAGAAAATGAAGAAGCCAAAGAAGAAAAAACCAAAAAGAAATTATGTCAAGGGAAAAGTAATTGATGGACAGCATGAGCTCTATGCTCTCTCTATTGCCATGATGCTTGGTTTGCGTTACTCGATTTTCTTGACCAACAATCAAATTTTGAAAGATCGAAAGAACGTTAGGATGTGGTTGGATAGTGACGAGTTCATGAAGGTTGAAAAATATAGCTTTCGACCCGACGGTGGAAACAACACACCACCGCATCAGCTATCACACACTTTCAAATTCAAGGACTATAGTCCTTTGCCTTTTGCGTTCATCAGACGTATGTTTGGTATCAACGAATATGAATTTCATCATTCCGTTTGTGGCAATGCGAATTTTATTGAATTCATATCCAACGCAAAGAGCGGTCAATTTTTTTTCTATTCCAGTGACGGGAAATACATGATCAAAACCATGACCAATTCTGAAAGTAAATTTTTGCGTAGGAGTAAGTCTGAAATTTCTCCATCTTCGAACCGTATTCATGTAGCCAATCCAATAATAAGCTCACACGCCTTTATTTATCCTATTAAATGCCAGTTCTACCTCACTACTTTCGGCATTGCGCACAGAATCCAAATACAATCCTGACAAAATTTTTAGGGATGTATCGAGTGAAGCTATATCATCTCCGCAAAAATGTGAAATTTGTCATTATGAACTCAGTCTTTGATACTGATAAAATTCTATCGTCGTTTTATGATCTCAAGGGGTCAGTTGTTGGCAGAGACGCGAAACCTGGAGAATCGGTTTTGAAAGATAATGATTTGAGGAGAAGTCTGAAGCAATCAGGAATTATATTGCCAGAGCAGGTTCGTAAAAATATGAGAGAGCAAGTTAGGAGGGACTGTAGCTTCTTGAAAGATATGAAGATCATGGACTATTCTATGCTTGTTGGCATCCATTACAAGCAAACAAAGAATTCCAAGACACAAGACATTAATGGCCTCGCTTTTCGTGGGGGTGCGCGAAAGCCGTCCCAATTGGAGAGAACACGAAGTGTTCCATTATCCTTGACTTCCAATGTGTTTCAACATGGTGCGACTGTCGATAAACCTAGTCGAGGTAAAGAAGATGCGTTCACTGTCTTCATTGATTCTCCCAAGGGCGTGCAAGAGAAAAAAATTGTATATACTCGTTCATCAAGTGATGCCATATCGTTGAAGTCCCCAGACCTTGATGATCGTGCGAGTTTCTGGCCACAACAAAAGCCTAGCCCCAACAATGTTGTGGATTTAAGGCACCCTCTTAGTGCAACCAAGTCTTTACCACCTCCCACTACAAGCGTCGGAGAAGGAGAATCTATCATATCGACCACGAGCTTTGGATACGATGACGAGGACGAAGGCAGTATTTTGGAAGGACCAAGGCACCCCGGGCATTTGAAGGGTGCTTGGAAAATAAATAAGGCCGATGATGGATTAATAGAGGAAAGAGAAAGAATCGATCGGCGTCGAGAACAGGCAATAGAACAGAATTACTGGCCATTCCACCGACATTATGAGCTCAATGGACATAGAAGAATTGTTCCAATGAAGGCAACAACGGCAAGCATTGACAACTTTGAGGGTGACATCGACACAACCAATGTTGCGTGTACTACCTCATGCTTTGGAGACCCAGCCGACTACGATCCTGATTTGAAGGCATTACGAGAGAACTTGACCCTCGATGAGTTTTTCGCGCCAATAACAGGTCGAAAAGATGGTGGACATTTGATGGATATATCTGGATTGACTCTTCCGTTGAAGGTGACTACAGCTGCAGGAAAAACTCAGGAATGTGATGGAAAGATTTACTACATTGGAATAATTGACATTCTACAACAATTTAATGTGAGAAAACGTCTCGAAGCTCGACTTCGAAAGATGCAAGGGGGAGAAATCGGTGCCAGTTGCGTCCATCCAGAGGTTTATGCTGATAGATTTGTGGACTTCTTTGACGAGTACACTAAAGCGAGCAACACTCAAAAAGACAATCTGCACGAGGGTGCTTCAGAAGAAATTGTGTTTGAAGCTTCGACAAGACCAAAGCTAGACTGACAAAATGGATTTTCAGATTTATGCCAATGTTGTTTTTTGCGCTTGGGATCGTGACATGCTAAATACAATTTTGAGCTAGGATCTAGAGGGGGGAATTGTGCATCTTACAGCTTGTTGTTATCAAAGGCGACCTGAAATTGCGAAGATGTCATTAATCCCAGCACAGTCGAATAGCAAATTAAGTAAAATTAAAAGCGTACTGGTGAACTACCGAGTGCAGATGAATTGAACATAATGTAATTAGTATGCTCTGTGAACTCAAATCCCTCTATCTGAGCCACATGACACAAAGATGTCAGTTTTTGTTTTCGAAAAGTTCTTCGATGTATCCGACCCAGCCATGTACACATTACCTTCTCCAAGCTGGAGATGTCTGCCGGGAGGACCATCCCCGAAAGCAGAGGACCCATATAAGTCCACAGGCACACACACATCATCATATTCATACACATCTGATCTCTCATCAAAGGGAATATTGCTTGTGATGGGGTTTGCATTGATCACATCCGCTTTGGACAATTTGCGCCCAGGCGACCCGCTTGAATCTCTCGGTCTATTGTTCGTCAATGATCGGAAACTCGTGAGTCCGGAAGTAGCCCCCGAAGCAATGTGAGGTTGGGGTTGCAAATGCTGTGCTCCCAAACTATTCGCACGCCGATTAATCTCCGCTGCTCTACGCGAAGACGAAACACGCATGATTGGCATACGATGTTCCTCCATGCCAACATCATCATATTTCAGTTTCAGCTCATTGCGCCCTCCAACTCCCGTCCCTGCTGCAGCAGCCGTTGCTGGAAGTTTTGTATCCATTCTTCCCAATGCCTCACCTAAACTCTCCACTTCATCCGTCGAGATTCCACTTTCCAAATGACTCACGGGGCTGTTCCTTCCGTCCACGGAAAGACCCGTACATGTCCCTTCATCATCAGTACTAACGTCATCATCGTAAAAGTCTTTGTAAAGAGAATTTGCCTTCCTCATCTTGGTATAATCATGAAAACATAGATCATTGCCTTCCTTCAAATCCTGAAGGTCAGCGGCACAACTCATCATTTTCACAACACCATCTCTAGCTAGACTAAACACTTTACTCCCGCCCTCCTTGAGCATTTGGAGGTTGACAATTGTGGCTGGTGAGGTAGGCGACGATGCATAAGTTCGAATCACTTTTTTGGTTTCAATAGGTACGCACGGGTTAATGCCCAGGACAGCATCGATGACACTTTGATCCCTCCGGATGTGAATGATGGGTACAGAAGGTTCATCAGGCAGAGAACGGAGCGCAGCGGGGATGACTCCTTCGGACATTGCATGTTCCTTGGCAAGACTGTGGAGCCTTGCCATGGCTTTTATCTTTTTATCTTGGTCTGATTCCTGCCATTTTGGGCTAGGACTGGGGCTTGCTTTTGTGCTGCGCGGGGGGCTTGGTGTTGGTGGGAGAGTTTTAGGTGTGTACGATGGGGATGGTTGCGCCTGCGATTGCGGTTGCGGAGTCGTTGGATGAGTACGATGCGTGCTCTGCCTACGCATTCCTTCTGGGGTAGGTTTTGAATCATCCGAAGGAGGAGGCGGGGCAGATGTTTGATCCTCCAAGGGCCCATTGCGACGGTATTTGGAAACACTACCATCCTCCGTTTTGACGCGTCTTTTCTCTTGAATACGAGGTGGACGAGATTTCGCATTTGTTTTCGTTTTTGATTTCATCGGTGAATCAACATGGAAGTCCAGCATTGGAGCAGATGAGGCACCTTTTATTCTAGACTCGCCGCCATCCTTCTTGCCTTTGCGCCAGAAACGCAATTTCTTCTTTGTATTGGTCTTCTCTCCCATGTTGTACTTTGAGGAAGAAGAGGCACAATTAGTAACGGACTGTGAAGTGGAGTGTTGTGGTATGATTGTTTGGTCTTTGGACTTTGGTGTGTGATTGTTATTCAGAGTGTCCACTATCTATTCTGATGGTACCTTAGTCAATTTGTGTGTTACAACAGTAACACTGCGCAGTAGTTTAGTGTTGGAATGTTTGTCGTGGATGCATTGTTGTTGGTCATCAAACATTTGTGTCGTCTTGAACTCAAACATAAATGTAATAGCTAAATTAGTATTATGTATGAGTAGGGGCAATTATAACTTAAACTCTCTCCGCGGGTTTTGATATTTGGTTTCCTGTGATTTTAATTTCCCCTGCTGCTATGGTTTCGATATTGGGGTGAGAATGAGCACTTCCCGCAACCCCTAGAGTTCCCACTTACTGAATTGGAGCAATTGATGCTTTTTTTTGGCAAGGCGGCGAGTAAGAGGTATTCAACTGAATCAAGACGATATTTATACCAATTACTGAACAATGGCTGTACTCAGTGAGTCTCTCCGCTATCCATATTAAAATTGAGAGTGTATCAATGTGCAATGTAGAATAGAGAAGGAGTGATTATCATGATGGTCCCAGATGAGAATGAAGGAAGAAAGAAAAAAAGAAACTGTTGATTCAAAAACCCCACACATGCTCGGTTGGTGCTTCGGAGGTGACGTGGAATCAAAAGGAACCGTGGCATCAAGCAATTCACAGAAAACATGTTAAAACGATCAGGTTTAGAAATCTGGATGAAGCCCTGACCACATTTTGAACTCATGAATTGATTCAGCTCAGTTCGACAAATGGGCAATATACCTGAGATACACATGACTCTACAGAAACAACGGACTATACAGTCTAATCACTCTTGACAATATGATACAATCACAAAAAACTGATGCACTCTCACCAAAATTAATTCGCACTGACGTTGACATATTAACTCACACATTGTATCCTTATTATTCATTAACAGAGAGTGGAAAGGTAGTAATTGTCCTTGCTGGACGTTATGCTGGAAAAAAGGCAGTAGTTGTCAAGACCTTTGATGAGGGTTCCGATGACAAACAATTCTCTCACGTACTCGTTGCTGGAATTGCTCGTGGACCCCGCAAGGTTACACGTGGAATGTCCAAGAAGAAGGTAGAGAAGAGATCCAGAACTGTCAAGCCTTTTGTCAAATACATTAATGTTAGGCACGTATTCCCTACTCGTTATGTTGTTGATATGGACTTGAAGAAGGCTGTAGATGAGGCTGATCTTGTTGACGAAGAGAGAAAGGTTGAGACCAAGAAGGGACTCAAGAAGGTCTTTGAGGATAGGTACCTGAACCAGAAGGCTGTTACAAGCGAGAAGAAGGCTGCTGGATCAACCTATTTCTTCCAGAAGCTTTCTTTCTAAGCACTGGCATTAAACAAATAAAACAACCCGCATACATTTCGAAACCATCTTATGTCTGCTTGATTCAACAGCGTTGGAGACTGTGATATTGTAATGGATAGTTAGTTATTCCAAATCTCACAAGTGTTTCTATAAAAATGTCTTCTGATATATTGCGCTGCTGTACCTTCCCCGCATCATCAATGGGAAAAATAATTAGCAGGAGACTTCAGACAATTGTTTTTTCAAGGGGGTTAATTCTACTTCAGGATGTGATTCTTTCCATCTCAAAACACTAGTGCCTATATTTCTGGCAATCTCTTCTGCTGCATGTGGGCGCCCGGCATCCATCGCATGTCGACTCATTGTATTTAAAAACTCAGAATCTTTCAGCCAGCTACTGAGCGTTGTAGCGATCGCGGCTGCATCTGTATCAGATTTATATTCTCCAAATTTCTTTTCAATGACAAAATCTATATTGCCCTGTTCTTGACCTATCATAGATGAAGATGAGTGGTGTATACGATAGTGTGTTGGTAACAGTAATGATGGCCGTGAGAAGGTCTGACAATGATGAAGCTAATTTCCACGAGAATTATGAGATTTATACATACCTGGAAGAAAGGAAGTCAGCAAGACTGGAAGACCGACACAGGCTGCTTCGGCTATCGTGCCTGGACCAGCCTTGCTCACCAAAATATCTGCCGCAACCATGTAATCAGCCATATTATTAACGAAACCCAAAGGATGCACCATCACTAGAGGTTTTCCATCCACGCTTTGCAAACTATCGTTCGCAGCCCCTTTGACTTGCTTTTCATCCTTTTCCTTGGTGTAGATTGTTCCCATCGCACGTTTGTGAAGGGCTCTAAAAGGCATAGATGCCAGCAGTTTCAATCCTTCCAATCCACTCATGCCCCCATTCTTCTTCAGAGCAGCCTCTTTTATCCTCCTCTGTCGTGCTAGCAACAGTAACTCATTCCAATCCCTCGTCTCCAATGATTTCTTGAGCTTCTCATTCCTTCCGCATACCACGGCAATTGTAGCATTGATACCTTCTAGCATCAGCTCCGTGTATAAGCAATCTACAATCGAAGATAGAGAGCCAACACCTTCACCGCCACCCATGACAAGGATTACCTTATGATCGGAACAATTATGGTCTTTACCGTCTATTATCGCACCAGAAGCATTGTTATGGGCAATGCCTAACATATCCCTCACCTGCATCTGGTGAATATTTCCTTGAATCGAGTTTCTTCCGCCATCCCCCAAACAACCAGCCTGGGCAGTAAAGTCTTTCCGTATCGGAAGCCCGCTCATTATTAATTTCGTCTTTGGAACTTTGCCCCTTTTCATTGCCAATTCCTGTATCTGCTGGGAGGCTATAAAAATTTTCTCCACTCCACCTTCAAACCATGTGCTATGGCCACTTCCCAAATCAGTCACAACTGTGAATATAGGTAGATGCTTTCCAGATTCAGACGAAATCTTTTGACAGCTCGTCACTGGTACATTTGTCATGAGAGGATGAACGCTTATGACGACATCAGGGTAATGTTCTTTTATTGCCTGCCTGACTCTTCTCTCTGTGGTGATTTTTAGGTGTGTTTTGACGAGTGTCTCCACAGGGGGGGAATTGGATAATTTGTACACGAAATTCCACTGTTTGGGATGCTTGGAAAGATGTTTGTAGGACTCCACTAAACGATTGAAAGGAGCAGAAGAATGTTTTTGCATGATATCGAGTAGACTGTAAGTTGATCCAGGATACAAAACTTCGAACTGAGCACCAAGTGCTTCAGCTGATGCCCGGTGCCCGCCACCTGTATCACTTGATAGGAACAAGATCTTGAGAGGTTTGATCTTTGGTTCTATCGAATCTAGCGATGAATTACCGTTTTCAGCGTCTATAACCATGATGCGCCTCTTTAAATTGTACAGAGAGATGCAGTATGTAGTATCGAGTATGGAGAGTACAGTACAAGTATTTATAGTGAGTGAAGTGTAGTAGGTACTCGTACTTGAGTTGAGATTTGAGATTCTCAGAAGTGAAAACTGAGAATTCTCGTCGCTACTCGTCTTCCTTCGTCGTTCGTCGTCGCAAGAATGCCGAAAATAAAATATGTGACTGAAATCTTCCTCCTTCTTCCACCCGGGTTCGCGCGCGGTTTGTAAATGACAGAGTTAATTGTTAATAATTAATAACTATGCACAATAATCCTGTACGAGATAGGGCACAGATACCGGTGCATCTTCAATTGACGAGCAAGGGAATATGCATGGCATTGGACAATGAAGACAAGAGAATAAAAACTCAAGATAATAGCAGTTGGGATGAATGTTGCAATGACCAATCAGACCCTGTAAAAAGAGGATGCCGAAACCTTGCCATTTAGAATTAATTGTGCCAGACATCAGACATCCACAATAATAGAGAGGAGGAAATAGCAAAGGTATTCTTGTTTCTACATGGATGCTTGTGCGCTAATAACTTGAATGAGGTTCAGCTCCAACCGCTCTCACATCCATAATACCCGACAAGACTGGAGTGAAAAATCTATTTTGACTTTTGTTGAGGGAGCGCACAAGACGGAAACGCCTTGAAGTAATAAGCGCACTTGCTTGGAGCAATACTAAAGCGTGGAGTTTGGTTGATACTCGGATTGAGGTTCGCTCGATGTACTTCTGATTGGACCTGGCGCAGCTGTCAGGCTCTTTGAGTACCAGTAATTCAAATTGCTAATATACTACATACGAGTATATCCTGAATGATACGATTTTATGTGTCCATCATCGTGTTGATCTCCTTCACAAGGCATCATGTTCCTGCTAGATTAAAACAAGGTGTAATGTTCCACCTGGTTCAGATTGCGTGGTTAACAAAACATAAAAGCTGGAATTCGTAATGTCACAAAAGACAAATCTACAAAAGACTCTCATTATTTTCATTTAAAATTGGAGCGATGTCCCATAAGTTCTATCTGCAGAGTTCTTAGGTGGCTGGCTTGAAATTGTTATTTCAGCAGACGAAGATGGTTGTTCCAAGAGTGGCGCAGCTTGAATATCACCACTCGATTGAGCAAGAGTCGTTGCCTCAGGAACTGGAGCATTGATTATGGTTGGGAGAACAGATCCAAACCAACTTACTTTAGTCTTTCCCTGCTCAATCAATTTGTAATCCTCAGAATCAAATTGTAATAGTGTCGCCATGACTGGAAGGAGTGCGCCTCTTTCACTGGAACCTGGAGGTTTCGATAGAAACTGAACTATGGTGCTCTTGAGGTAATCAAGATTTATATCTTCTCGACGATGGATTCGACACAATTCCTCAACTTGAATTTCAATTTGCTTCTTAGTATACTCAGTCAACGCTAGCTCGCTATCATTCTGCTCCAGCTTATCTGTTAGACGCTCAACCATTTGATTTCTAATGCTAATCTCTGAGGAGGCTACAGATTCACGATTACTCTGCTGTGCCGCAAGTTCAAAAATCCTGCGGTCGCTTAACGATCCCTTGTCAAGTTCTTGCTGAAGAGACTTAATTCTTTTCTTAAGCTCCTGGCAATCTGTTTCTCGTTGCTGCAATAGCCTTTGAGCGGCAGAACTTTTTTTGGCCATTTGCTGTTGCAACGTTTGGACCTCTTTTTGGAGCGATTCGGCCAGCTTTGCTTTCTTATGCATATCATTATCTGCCGAGCTTTGTGCCTTTTGTGCCAACGCTGCTTTCTTGGAAGCAACGGTTTGGGTATTTGCATCCATGAGATCCTTTGTAAGTTGGTCAACTTCCTCTCTAGCAACGTTCAGATCATCGTCCTTTTGACTGATATCATAAATGGCAGCTTCTAGTTTGGCTTGTGTCTCTGAATATGTATCGTTCAATTCTGATAGTTGGGTTTCAAGCATACCAACTAGAGCTGTTCGTTGACCGTGTGTCTTTTCACCAGCTTCCTGGTCAGCCTTGAGACGTGATAGCAATGCACTATTTTGAGACGATTCTAGCTTGAATCGATTGAGTTCCTCCCTTGACTTTTCAAGCTCGACTTCTGTCGCATCAAGTTTGGCAACTTGTTTTAACGCCGCTTCTAGCTTTCCTTCGATTTTCTTCTTGTCCGTAGATATCGTGTTCAAAAACTCTTGAAAAGCTGTCATTTTGCCAGTCAGTTCTTCCAGTTTGTTGTTTTTGGTACCAAGCTCTTGCTGGAAAGCCGATATCCTGTCATTTAGTTCTTGCTGCTCCGAACTCATCTTCTCTTGTTCAGCAAGAAGAGAGGAGGTAGTGGCTTCACTGTTAGTTATAGAATTCTCCAAATCTTTCTTTGTTGCATCCAGCTGATTAGTGAGGGTTGCTGCCGAAACCATTTGGGCTGACAATTGCGTTTGCAGGGAATCCTTTCCCTCTTGTACGGCTGTGATCTGTTCATGAGAAGTAGAGAGCTTTTGCTCCAGACTAGCTTTCTCAACTTTCATCTTCTCTTTTGTACTCTCCATTTCTTCTTGTTTTTTGTTCAGCTTTTCTTCAAAATGTTTTTTCAACTCATCTGTTTGTTGAGCCATAGTCTCCTTGAGGATGACTTTCGTAGATTCGTGGTCTTTAATTGCCGACTGAAGCTTTTCATTGAATTTCACCTTTAATTTTTCTAAGATCTCTCTCTTCTTAGAGTCGTGCTCTGTATTCAAATTTTCAATCCTTTCCTCGTAGGCTGCCTTGATTCCTTCGGCGATCCTGAATCGTTCACTTTCGACATCACCAGCATCAATAACATGCTTCTCCACGGACGCGATCTTTTGTAGTAATTGGTTCCTTTCTTCTTCCATGCTTTGCTCCACGGACGCGATCTTTTGCAGTAATTGGTTCCTTTCTTCTTCCATGCTTTGTTCCAATGCTGTAATTCTAGAATTAAGTTCTAACACCTTGGCCTTGTGTGTAGATTGAAGCTCATTGATTTCCATTTGGTGTGCTTGCATCGTTGATTGTTCCTGAGACGAATCATTATCGGCCTCGGCGTTCTTTTCGTCATTTAACTTCGCAATTGTTAATTTGTGCTGCTGAATCATATCTTCCTTTCCTTTTGCAGCATTATTAAGTTTAATCTGAGCAGCCTCCTTCACCTTTCTCGCAAGCTCTAGAGCCTTTGACTTTTGAGCTTCCAACTTCTCGATGCGTGTGTCATATTCAGACTTCAATTCTTCGATTTCTCTTTCTTTCCCATCAATCATTGAACTCATATTTTCTTTAGACATCTCAGAGTTCTCGCGCGCCTCTGCCATTGTTGCTACGTTTACTTCAACAATGTTCTTCAATTCAGATTCATGAGAGCTTATCAAGTTTTCAATTGATTCGCGTGTTGTGGTAAGGTCCTCTTCAAGCTTACAGATAGTATTAGCTGCATTTGCCTGACTACCTTCCAGTTCTGCTTGTAGCTTTGAAAGCGCTAAGGCACTGACAGACTCATGGGAATTTAAAATCTCGCTTATTTCTTTCTGATGGGATTCCAAAAATTGGTTCTCCTTGTGAGAAAGTTCCTCAAGCTGCACATTTAAAGCGTCTCTTTCTTGTCGAATATCATGCAAAGATGTTTCCATAACGGCAGCTGAACTTTGTAGATTATCAATCTCCTCGCAAGCAACAAATAGTTTGGATTGAATGGTTTCATTGTTCCCAGAATTAGATAATTTCTCGGCTTCAAGGCCTTGCAGTGCACTTTCTAGCTCATCAATCTTCTCTTCAGCAGTTGAAATCTGATTTTGGCTGTGTTCCATCTCCTCTGTTAACCGTTCAACTTCCTTGTTACTGAAGGACAATTCTTGGGTTAACTGTACAATTTGTTGAGATTCATCTTGATTTGATGCCTTCATCTGCTCTATCTCAGCAGAATATCTTTCATCGGCGGAAACTAGCTCAGACTTTTGTACGTCCAACATCGCCAACGCATCATCTCTTGCAGTTTGGGTTTCTTCGTATTCACGCCTTAAAGATTGAATGGAGTTTGAATGTTCATCATTGATTTCGGCAAGGCTATTCTGCAGAGACTCAATTGCCTTGCCTTTCTCCTCAATAGTGCTTACTAGTTGAGAACATTTTAAAGCTAGTTGATCTTGTGACTTCGAGCCTTCTTCGATTGCGATTGAAAGCTCCATTATCGTTTTCTTCGCTATTGCTGTTTCTTGCATCTTCTCTTCGACTTCTGATTCTAATGAATCTGTCTTTTCCTTCATGATTGCCATATCTTCGCTGTGTCGGTTTTTATGAGATTTTGACACCTCTTCAAATTCCAGCTTCTGCTTGCTCATCAACTCGTCAATCTTATTCTTGTGATCAGTCTCACCCCCTTGTGCGGACGCAGAGAGCACCTCAATGTTAGACTTTAGCAACTTGATCTCAGAGTGCTCTCTTTCTAGGGCGTTTTGCAATTTGTTGACAAGACTTTGAGCTTCATCCAAGGCAGCAGCCATGTGAGCATTATTTGATGCATATTCTTTTTGACTTTCATCCGTAAGTATCTGGAATTTCTGTTGTTCTTCGAGCAAATATGTATCTGAACTATGCGCAGCGTCTTCAATACTTTTCAAGAGACGTGTTTCATTTTCTTCTTTATCTTCCATAACAGCTGCAAGTTTGACCTTGGAATTATCTTCCAGTTTGCTTATATCTTCCATCAAGGTGGACACCTGCCCCTCGTTGGCTAAATCAAGTTCGGAACGAAGTTGATCCAGGGCACATGCCTTCTCTTCAAGGAATCCTGCCTTCATCTGTTTAGTACTTTCATCAAATTGAAATTTCGCTTCTTCCATTCCTGCGATATTAGCGATCTCAATTCCCTCAATTCGTTTTGACAGCGACAATGTCTCTGATCTTGTCCTTTCGAGCTCTTCATCGTGCGAAGACCGTAATTTTGTCAGTTTGGATTCATATTGCTCCTCTGCAGTTGCAAGTTTTTCGCTCTCACTTTCACAGGCAATTTCCGAACCCTTTTGAAAAGCTTCCTTTTCTTTATCTGCTGCTTCCAGTCGAAGATGTTCAATCTCAGCAGAGAACCTCTCGCTATTTTCCTGCTCTTGGAGTTCGTGTTGCTTGGTAAAAGTAAGTTTGATAGCGTCCAAAGCTCCTTCGTGTGCCTGTTGCAAATCTTTCTTTACCCTTGAAAATTCTTTCAAGCTCTTTGTCGTAGCATCTTCATTGGTTTTGACAACGCTTTCTTGGATGGAATTGGCATGTGCTATCTTTAGCGCTTCGAACTCCATAGCATATTTCTGCTCTGTCACCTGAATAGCTTCATTGTGCTTCGTTTCCAAATCTACAGCCCCATTGGCAATCTTTGTCTCGTACATTTTCTCCATTTCAGCCATCTTTTCCTTTGCCTTTTCTTTCCATTCGTTTAATGATGCCGACTTATCCAATTCAGCTTCAGATTCGATCATCTGGATTGATTCTTCATGTTGACTCTGGATGGTCTCCAATTGTTTCGAATGGCTTTCTTGCATATCAGTAAGCTTGTCCGAAAATGACTTTGCTTCGTCGCCGATTGTGTTCAGCTCTTGTTTGTGGGAAGATCCCATGTTGGCAAGTTTCATTTCATATTCCTCTCTTAAAGCGATAATCTTTTTGCTTTCAGACGCAGAAGCCTTTTCCTCTCCTTCTTTCAATGCATCCTTCATCTTCTCTTCAGATTCAGTGCATATCTTTCTAGCTTCTTCAGCAGCTTTGCTGGCATGGATTTCCTCTAGTTCATTTCTGAGATTTTGCATTAAAGCTTCATGCGAAGACTTTAGCTCGCTTTCAGCTCTTTGTAAGTCCGCTACATGTGAAGCTGCAATGTCTTCAGCAGAAGCCGCGGAAAGTTGTTCTAAGGAGGCAGAATGCTCACCCTGCAATCTTATTATCTGTTGTGCATGTGATTTTTCAAGCGTATCAATCGCTTCTTCTCGCGCTGATTCCATCTCTACTACCATCGATTCAATCTTTGCTTCATAATTTTCGCTTATCTCATTCTCTATATTTTGCCTCATAGCATCCATGTCACCAGCGGCATCATTTCTACTTTTTGCTAATGATTCTTGATGCTGCGATTGAATGACCTGTATTTGACTCTCATGACTTTGACCAATTTCCTGAAAGCGGTCATTTATTGAAGTAGCGTCAGCCATAATTTTGTTAAGCTCCTCCTGGTGGAATGATTGCATGCCTACCAATTTGGTTTCATAATCTTTCTGTGCCTTTGCCAAGTCTTCATTCTCTGTTAGAGATGCAGCTGCCTTGCATTTTTGATATGCATCTTGAACACGCTCATCGGCGTCAACACGAAGCTTCTCTAGAGTTCCAGCTGCCTCAGAAGCAGCTTTTTGTATTTCCTCCTTCGACTCTTTTTCTAATTCATTTCTGAGGGTTTGGATAGCATTCTCATGTGTGTCACTTAACTCCTTTTGAACCTTCGCCAGCTCATCAGAATGCAAGCCAGCAACCTTCTCATTGCCATTTACGGACATCTGCTCAAGTACAGAAGTGTGATCCTTTATCAGCGCTTCAAGTTCATTAGCATGCGATTGTCTCAATTCTTCAAGCAAATTGTCACGTTCTGCATCCCTCTCTTCATTAACACTAGCAGTCTTTGCTTCATAGGAGGACTTCATTTGAAGCATTTTTTCCTTGACCTGTTCCTTAAATTCATTCTTTTGCTCAACTGCATCAGATTTAGCCTTGTGCAATTCTTCTTCGTGCTCCGATGCTAGATCCCCAACTTGGTTTTTGTGGGTGGCTTCAACCTCTTCGATTTTTTCAGTAGAAGAAGTCAGTTCTGAACGCAAGTTTGAAATTTCATTTTGATGCAAAGATTGCATTTCGCTAGTTTTCTGCTCAAATTCCTCCTGAACCGCAACGAGCTTTTCATTCTCAGACGCATCACCACTCATTTCGAGCTTTTCGATCGCATCCTTGATTCTCTGATCAGCATCAATGCGCATTTGTTCAATCTCTGCATTTGCTCTCTCATTTACTTGGTGCAATTCAGATTCTTTAATTTGATTCAATTCCTGACGGATCCCATCCAAAGCTTTAGAATGAAGCTCTTGTAGCTCTTCCCTCGCTTTTGTAGTGGCAAATTCATCTTCGCCTTTTTCGCCAATTGCAATGGCATGTTCGTTCTTCAATTTTTCAATCTCTTCAGCATGGGAATTCTTTACTTGCTCCAGAGCAGATTGATTTATTCCGCCAGAAGAACTTTCTGCTACCTTAATTTTTTCTTCGCAAGAAGCCTTTAGTGAAATCATTTTAGCCTTTACCAATTCTTTCAATTTACTGAGAGCTGCAGCCTTTTCCTTCGCAGCATCTTCTTGAACTTTCTTGACGTATTCTTCATGACTGGCAGCAATCACTTGTACTTGAGTAGCATGATCAATTTCAGATTGCTCCAGCTGCTCCGACATTGACGACATTTCTGCTTTTGCTCTTTCTACTTCTCCCAGCTGTACCGTTGGTGCCGTTCCACTGTTTTCAAACGATGCAACTTGGGCACGCAATACATCGACCTCTTGCTTGTGGTTTGCTTCACAGCTCTCCACGGCAGATTTCACAGCTTGGTCGATAACTTCCTTCACATCAATCCCCTCAGCGCCTGCGGCACTAGAGACCAATAATTCAACTTTGATCTTCTCAATTTCCAGATTCTTTTCAACCTCCATAGCCTCTTTCACCTTTTCAACTTCCGCCTGACACTGCATGGAAATGACCTTATATTCATTTTGAATTTGTTGCAAGGCAAGCTGATTCCTCTCATCCGCAGACCTCCATGCCAACTGAATCATACTAATCTCATCCATTTTATGGTTTACCTGATCATCCTCACCATTTTCATCGCTCTCTGCCTTCTTGGCCGCATTTCGGGCATTCAATTCTGCAGCTTGTTGGGAAGCTTCTTCTAAATCCACATCTGTGAGGACTTCCTTTGTCAAAATGGTGAGAAGACGCGATTTATCGCTCTCTGCCGATTTCACTCTATCCATGAGCTGCCCCCTTAGCGCAGCCAATGACTTGACGCGTTTGTTCATTTTTTGAAGAATTTCCATGAGTTCCTCCTTCGAGACTGAATCCGGATCCCTCGAAGCGAGTGATGCCTTATTTGAAATTTCATTTCCGTTACCATTTCCATTACTATCTTCTTGACTGCTTTCGTGATTATTTTCACTGTCCACCTTTCCTGTAACTTCTGCTGAGGAAGGTGCTTCACTTGATGGATGCGTGTGCGAGTCATCGGTAATTTTATCCTGCTGCTGCGCCTTTATTCTAGTTGGACTTTCTGGGGGTAGATTCTTGGATTGAAAGTCTTCAACTTTCTTGGCTGCTTCTTTTGCTTTGGCATTTAATTCTTCTGCCTGCTGCCGTATTGATTGACCAAGATTCTTGAAACCCCCGAAGCCACCAAAGCCCCCGAAGGTTTGCTATTGTTGTGAAGTTGGAATATATGTTAGCGACCGTCGGACACATACGAATAATTGTAACGGTGCTCATAATTATGGAGATATAGATGTTCGCTTGGATGAATAATCATGGAAAAGTACTCGTGTGAACATACCTTGTCTCCCTCCGACGACATGCTTCAATATTTTTCGGTACTCGAGTCAAGATCTCAGCTTCCAAACTAAGATTATGTATTTTACAATTTGAATAGTTTGTCTGCTTGTGCCCTTCCACTACCGAATACCTGATGTTGTTTGTTCTAGCAGTATTAGTAGTAGTACAGTAGGATATTATGGAACACCAGAACAACAGTAGGTACCACTACCGGTATGATGTATGTGTGTATCTGTATATGATGTACCTATGTATTATTATTTATTATGTTTTACAGTTTTACACATAAAATCTAATGTAGACGTTAAATAAGCGAGTTCAATTTTGCCGTTTTTGTCCAGTGCTAATTTAGCCTTATACTATGGCCACAACGTTTATATATAATGAAGATGTTATATATACTGTAGCCAGGATTATAAAGCTAAACAGCGGCGGCTAGCGATGCTCCGAAAAAAGTGGAGCATCAACTGCAGCAGCAGCACATTCTTGTGGAACGCTAAATCATTAACAACAACAACGACACCACCTAAACTGAATCATGGCTCACCAAGACGAAAGATTCATCCCTCCCAGGCAGAAGATGGACCCGCTTGCTGTAGTGAAGGACTACGCTGCTGTTCCTCGTCTTGACTACCGGTACGTTCTGTTCGAGTTCCAATGACGGCTGCTTGAGGAAGAAAGATTTTGCACCAAAGCTCGGATGTTTCATTGTGGTTCAGAACCAACAATCTGAATGAAGTTTAGATTTTTATACACTCATCATAGAAGAACTGACTAGAAGATTATTCATGCGGCACAAGGATCGTCCATTCCATCTTTTATTCCCTGTTTTCAGATCTATTGCATTGAGATAAAGATATACTTTTGCAGAATATGTATTTGCAAATTTACTTTTGCTGAAAGGACAACTTTAACTAACAAACCGCATTTTCTCTATTTCACGCTTCCTGGATCTTTCTGCATCAACAGTACCATCTCGGGAGTCAACGGTCCCCTTGTTATTCTAGACAACGTAAAGCTACCCAAATATGCTGAAATTGTAAACCTCACGCTTGGAGATGGAAGCACACGCTCCGGACAGGTCCTCGAGGTAGCTGGATCTCGTGCTGTTGTACAGGTGTTCGAAGGAACTTCTGGAATTGATAACCGTAAGACTCAATGTGAATTCACTGGTGATGTGCTCAAAATGGGAGTTTCCGAGGAAATGCTTGGTCGCTCCTTTAATGGATCCGGAAAGGTTATTGATTCTGCACCCAAGGTGCTCGCTGAGGCATACCTTGATATCAACGGTCAACCAATCAACCCTTCTTCTCGTGATTACCCCAAAGCTATGATCCAGACTGGTATCTCTGCTATTGATGTCATGAACTCCGTTGCTCGTGGACAAAAGATTCCTATTTTCTCTGCTGCTGGTCTTCCCCACAATGAGGTAGCTGCTCAGATTGCGCGTCAGGCTTCCCTTGTTCAACAGAAGGATACCATGGATTCACACGAGGAGAATTTCGCTATTGTGTTCGGTGCCATGGGAGTCAATATGGAAACTGCCCGTTTCTTCCGTCATGATTTCGAGGAGAGTGGAGCTATGCAGCGTACTGCTCTTTTCCTTAACTTGGCAAATGATCCTACGATTGAGCGTATCATTACTCCTCGTCTAGCTCTCACCACCGCTGAGTACCTCGCTTACGAGCGTGATCTTCACGTACTTGTTATTCTTACCGATATGTCTTCTTACGCAGACGCCCTTCGTGAGGTTTCTGCTGCACGTGAGGAGGTTCCTGGACGTCGTGGATACCCTGGTTATATGTATACGGATCTTTCCACCATTTACGAGCGTGCCGGGCGTGTTGTTGGACGTAACGGATCCATCACTCAGCTTCCTATCCTTACCATGCCTAATGATGATATCACACATCCCATTCCTGATCTTACTGGATACATTACTGAGGGACAGATTTACCTCGATCGTCAGCTCCATACCAAGGGTATTTTCCCACCAATCAATGTACTTCCTTCACTTTCTCGTCTAATGAAGTCTGCTATTGGAGAGGGTATGACACGTTCCGATCACGGTTCCGTTTCCAATCAGCTGTATGCTTCTTATGCCATGGGTAAGGATGTCATGGCTATGAAGGCTGTTGTAGGAGAGGAAGCCCTCTCCATGGAGGACCACCTTTACCTTTCTTTCCTCGAGCGTTTCGAGGGCAAGTTCATTGCACAGGGGCCTTACGAGGCTCGTACTATCTTCGAATCTTTAGATATTGCGTGGAGCATCCTTCGTGCATTCCCCAAGGAGTTGTTGAAGAAGATCCCCAAGAAGACTCTGGAACAATTCTACGCAAGAAGGTCAGCGGCAAGAGAAGATATGAACAAGGCCGATGGATCAGCTTAAGCTTGATGCAATAGTTTTTGACTGTCACAAATGAAATCGTTTGAGGTTATTCTTAATTTAACGATTTCAATTTTGGAGGGTACTTCCTCACTTTACTCGAGCATTGTGTCAATTTGGTTGTGTGCCATAATGGTTCTATATTAACAGTAGTAAGAAAAATCATAAATACTGAAGCAGAATTAAAATTGCTGCACACAATTGAAATTGTGTTTAGCGCTAGACAGTGGTACTATTATTTCTTTTGTGTTCTACAACCTGCTCGCTGGCACAACAATAGTGAATATCTTGACGGGTAACATTACAAGTAATAAGTAGTATCAAACCACTCTTTCATGACCTGCCTCATCACAATAACCTTGTTGTTCTTCAACTACATTTTTATCTGTATCTTTGTCCCGCGCCAAAACTGATCTGCTTTGGCGTCACTTTTGAGGGCGCGAACTTCAAACAGAATTTTCGTTTCAATAATTGACAATTCTTCCACGCACCCTCCCTTCTTCTTGTCATTGCAATCAACGATCAACGATTAAAACAATCAACAATCATCTTTCTTCTATTCAACCATTTGCCTACATTACATCAGTCGATAAATCTCACTTTAGCATCATCAATTCAATCACCATGTCCGAAAATTGCGTCATTTGCCTTGAAGAGCTGTGCTCATCGTTCAGCACCATAGGTACTATAGTTCCTTGCGGCCATGTCGTCCACCGTAGTTGCTTCCAAGATTTCATCACTGCCCACAACAGCGCCAATGTCGACTGTAGCCCTTCCAGCAGCAGCAAACTTCCTCGCTGTCCAATATGCAAACACAAATCAAAGAAATTCATTCCGCTCTTCCTCAGCTTCGATCAACCCCCGTCACTCTGTGAACCAACCACAGCAACTGAAACAATCGAATCCCTTTCATCACAGAATTGCAGCCTTCGCTCTAAAATACAGCAGCTCACTTCTCTCTCGAAAGATCAATCTGACATTCTGCTTGATTTACTACCGAAATACGATCTGGCAGAGGATGATCTCCACGCAGTGCAAGTCGAGAAGAATGAATTGAACAAACAGCTTCATGCCTTGGAGGCTGAGAATGTAGAACTCATTACTGATTGGAACGAGATCGAGATCAAACTTGAAGTGCTCAAGAGTGAAAACATGGCGTTGAAGAGGCAAGTGAAAGATGGCAAGGGAGAAATCAGATTTTATGCTCACAAGGAAGTTGCTGCAGAGCTAAGATTCCAGAAGCAAAAGAAGAAACGGAAGAGGGTCGAGACGGAAAAGGCTGAAAAGGATCGAGAATTGGAGGAGGAGAAGCAGGAAATTCGAAATGTGAAGAAGGAGAACGTGGCTTTAGCTGGAGCCTTGGAGGCTACCATTGAAGAGTTGGAGATATTGAAGAAGAGAGTGAGGAAATTAAAGAAGCGGTACCAAGTCAATGGAACATTGACATCAGGGAAAGAAAATAGGACGCTCAAAATGAATAGGGGAAGGGTACTGACAACAAAAATGAAGAACTGAAGAAAGTAGATATCGATGAATCTGAAAATTCACGAAAGAGAGAAACATAAAGAGCATCAAGTGACGAGCACGGACTTTTTTACCCATGAGTGCGTGACTACAACCTTCCAGGTACAGCTGTGTGGATGGTGCTTTCTCAACATATTGAGTATCACGTGAATTAATTGTATAGAATGTATTATAAGCAGCAGAGATGCAAGTATCCCAGGGGAGGTATTCATTGCCCTCAACGATTCTTTCAATTCCAGAAAATTCAGTCTTGTTGGTGTCGCTCGTTAGAAGACAAGCACTGATCCGTTTCGGGACTCTTTATCACCCTCCAGTATCATCAATCTTATCTGAAGATTCTTATAAATCCTTTTTCCAATTCACTTATACCAAAATATCCAAGCCTTTCAGAAATTCTATTCACGCATACCTACCTACCTTTCCATCTCATTACTCAACAATGGCAAACTAATGATGGCAAATGATGTTTAATGTTTACTCTAGAGAGGACGTTTCTTTGTACTATAACCTATTTAGTAATAAAGGTTACACCAAACTGCATATAAATAAATACTGATAGTTCTACGAAGCCACGCACTGCAAACGTGCCATGTAGCGTGCAGTATTCGACATCGATGCAACTAACCATAACTACATACATCATATCATAATCTAATACCACTTCTCGTCTCCTCCATCTCTGCATGGTACTATAACATCATGTTTCAAGCTTACCAACGATGCTTATTATCGTCATCCTCCAAGTCAATCAGGACAGCGTCATTTTCTACACGATTTCGCCGCCGAAGACAAGCCATATCTCGTCTTTCTCCACAGCAGGATGAAGAGAGCAATAGACGCATCGCAAGTCAGGTCAGCAAAATGACTGAACAAAGGTCAAGCATAGTTCCCGGTGGATCCAATGTTTTTGTCGCAAGAGATAAAAATGGGAATGAATTGACAATGGATGAATACCTTAAATTTGCTTCGTTGAGTCCATGGGTTCCTGTTCCTGATCCCGTTGCCATTAGAGCTCTGGACATTGCCAAAGCGTCTCCGGAGGACATTCACTATGAACTAGGCTCTGGCGACGGTAGAATGAATTTTCATGCTATTGATTCTAATTTCAATGTGAAGAAAAGTGTAGGAATTGATATTGATGCATCTCTTATTGAACAATCCAATCTACGAAAGGCTCGGATTCATCCTTCACCAGAACATTTGCAATTCGTTTGCGCTGATTTGATGGACAACCGCAATCCTCAAACAGTAGAGCAATGGAACACGATTCAAAAAGAATGCACTCTGATGACCATGTACTTTGTAGAAGATGCGCTCCTGAAGATTAAACCGTTATTGGAACAGAAACTGGTTGGTTCCAAATGTAAGATTATCACCATTGGCTACGCAATGAAAGGATGGGAGCCTATTTGGGTAGAAGTCATGTTGGGTTTAACAGTGTATTTATATGATATGAATAATCTCGATCAGCTCTACAATCGCTCGCAACAATTCGATACAGAATCAATGGAGGCAGATGAGGAGCTCAATTTGATGTCTAAGCAAAAGCTCAAGGAAATGGCAGAGACTGAAGAAGGAGATTATAATCCATTTAGCGAAAAAGTGCCCAAACCCTCCTCCATAAATATTGGGGATGATGAGGATGTAGATGGTCATTGGGACTTTGACGAGACTGTTGAATACGACGACGAAGGAAACGAGATTGAAAAATAATGGCATTAGACGCAAGCATGTCTCCAAGAGATTCCCAAACGGGATTGCTAGAATCATCACCGCGCTCATTAACCGAAGTATCATTTCCGAGAGCCAAGCCTTTTGATGAGCTTTTTATTATTAATTATTCTTACCCAAAATATTAAAAACGGTAAAAGCATACCACAACTGAGACTGTTCAAATGTTCGATAGAAACATTGACGTTTCAAAAATTGGCTTTGACTGTCTTCGTCTCAGCAATGTACAGTAGATACGCCTCATTCTTGCATCGCATCGGAGAACGGTCGAAAGCATTCAAAGAAATTCAGTTAATCTATTCAAAAA
>Ga0306864_1000237_pt1 | contig 26313 bp, 17 predicted proteins | sample AntRauTorckE5430_FD_190448 | JGI IMG/M metagenome (GOLD analysis project Ga0306864, IMG submission 190448) | Saline lake microbial communities from Rauer Islands, Antarctica - Metagenome Torckler E5 #430 (v2) (version 2) | ecosystem: Environmental > Aquatic > Non-marine Saline and Alkaline >...
AATGCACCTTTCAGTGTTTAGCAAGTAGATGATTTTTACACACTTTTTCTACGTGTGCGTTAAAAAGTGCTAACAATTCTGGCCGCGACCTATTTTGACCCGCGACCTATTTTGAACGCCAGTAGACGTGAATCTTAAACACGGCTTTACTTTACAATGCATTGAGGCGAGTTTTACCTTTACCTGAAAGAGGCATAGCACCAATAGATAATACTCTGCAGTGCTAATCCCTTGGCTCAAGCTCTCCTCATAGACCTAAAACTATTAGAGAAAATGGATTGGAGTGTTCCCTTTAGGATATTTCGTGGTTAGCAAATGCGAGCGTTGGAGAAGACGTCCAACACCCACTGAGGTTTGGAAATAGGTTTCGCGAGAGCAATGATTTTGCATTCCGGAGGAATGCTCAAGCTGTGAATGCGTACCTCGCTAGCATGGTAGTGGTATGTAAAATCAACAGTTTGGTCGATGCATCTTTGATCCTCCTCATCATTTAAGAACACTGGAATGAAACCACTGAAACCACCTTTGTATCTCAGAGATTTCAAATTCGGTAAATTACCGCAAATAAAATTAAATTGCCCAAGCTGTGATACATCGAGCGACTGTAAGTGTTTCGAGTCCAAACGTATCTTGACAGATCTACTATAACTACCATCAGGCCTTTCCATGCTGATTGATAATAGTTCCAGATTGACAAGCTTTTCCAATACTATATCCATGACAGGAGATATGATTCCGTTAGGAAGAGAAAGGCTCAAATGCAATTTGCACTTAAGGTCTGGCGAGAAAAGACTTTCGCTCAAGTGATCTCGAAGATCTGATTCTTGGGTTTCGGCTGGAATATCTAAGTTGATTAGAAGCTCCGATAGATTCTTGCAGTTGTAGGCAATTGCATCGTGAAGTTGTCGCAACTTCATGGGTGAACGAGAGTAAGGAACACCAACTAAATCACATATATCTTTTAATGCCATATGACGATAACTCGAAGAAGTGAGATCAATAACCTCCCTTTGTTCCTTCGCCGTATACGCATCGGATATCCAGAAAGACCCTCTTATGGGCCTGTTATTGCTGGCGATATAACTGGTGTTATCGCAAATGTAGATGGTGTTGCAACGTGCCTTGACAACTGTTAATCTCGTCGTGTCACAAGTGTCCAAAAGCTTTACCAGGAAGAGAATGTCAGCGTAATCTGCACAAAACACCAATATTCCTATCGACACTTTGTACTTTATCATCCAATGCACATGTAGAATGACTTGAGAAGAAAGTAATGCGTCCAGGTTTGCGTTGATGTGGCCGAATATCGCAGTCATGTTGCTGTTGCAAAGGTTCTTCCATCTCTTGCAAACCTTGCTTATTTCCAAATGAAAATCTTTTGCGTCTTTGACCCACACTCCAGCATAATCACTAGGATCAGATTTAGTCTTGATGGATCCTACTAAAAAGCTGAAAATATTGCACCACAAGTCGTCGTTAATGTTATGCACGTTATAGCCTTCAGAAGGCTTCACGATCCATTGTCCCTTTCGCCACTTTAGAGCATTCCCCGCAGATGTTGCAACCGTCATCCAAACTCCTTTTGATGGATATTCCAAGATCGAAGCGTCCCATCCATTGTATTTACATTTCGAACCCTTGCCTTTGTTTAGAACAATGTGATTCCCTTTATAAAAGAAAATGAAAGCAGATCTTCTCTTCGTCTTTTTCTCCTTTTTGGTTGCGTATGTCATGCTTACGGTTCAATTTCTAGCAAAGTATTGCTGTCCAAGACAATAGCAACAATAGCAGTGAATCGTTTGAGGAATGGCAGGAAACAACAAATTCTATTAGATGTAAAAACTGATCGTGTGTATCACTGTATTCTCATATCTTGTGATACTTGGTGACACCTTCCATGGTATCTTCCTCCTTCTTCCTAATAACATCGTATGTTGCATAATGCATAATATTTAGAGTTCTGTCCCGGTTGTACGTCAATACTTTATTAGGTATCTTGTGACACTTGGTGACACCTTCCATCTAGCCATGGTATTCCTTCTTCCTAACAACATCGTATGTTGCATAATGCATAATATTTAGAGCCTCTTCTGTCCCAGTTGTACGTCAATACTTTATTAGGTTAAAAGCCCTCTATGAGATTAGAACACAAGAACACTAGTCGCTAGCACTGAACCAATCGCAAGAGCGACAAGCGACTGAACCGTGAGCTACGAACCTTCTTGAGAGACAAAACTTTTGAGTTTTGAGTATACTGTTTCTTTTCTTTTTTACACTCTCAACAATTAGCAATCAGCAGTCAGCAATAAGTACAACATCGCTTCTGTGTTAACCTACCAGCCTTACCTTTGCAATATTTTCAAATGAAATGCACTTTCAATGGTAAACACGAAAATGCCAACGAGATCCAGAGGGAGATGAAGTGGATGGCCCTATTGATAGTATGTGCAATTAAGAATTCTGAAGCATTTGCAACAATCCCATCCAAGGTCGCTGCACTTCATGAACCCTTTGTTCACAATGATAGGATTACCAGAAAATCGTCTCTTTTCCAATCTGATTCATTCTTCGACGAAGCAGATGAGCTTCTTTCATTCATGGACATGTATGAAGATGATCATCAAACATTCCATCCTCTAGACTACGGCCATGGCATACATGATGATGAACATACCCTGAAAAGGAGGCAAGGAGAACAGGATGCTCTTGATGAACCGTCAAAGAAGAGATTGATTGATCAAGCCAAGATTCGACTCAATGGTACTGGTAAAGACAGTCAGATAGAAAGCGAGGAACAATCAGACGAAAGCATTGACAATCTCGTCGTTCCTGATCTCAACACATTGATGGCCAATATGCACTTAGCACCCGCGTCAGAAATTGCTTACTTTTATTTACAAAATACAATCAAACTGCCACCAGAGGTCATGTGGAAAATTACTAATGATAATGGATGCATTCTTGGTTTCACCGTTCAGAACCTCGAACACAAAATTAATCTATTGCGAAGAATGATGAATCTGACAGACGAGGATGTCAGGATAATCATCACCAAACAACCAAGTATTCTGCACATGAGTGCTAATAGAAACATATCCCCTACCGTGCTCTTCTTGGTCAGATCTTTGGATCTCAGCAAAACTGATCTGAGAGAATTGGTTGTTGCATATCCTTGTATACTATGTTATTCAATGCAGAACTTGGCAAGAAAACTATCATTCTTCTTGAAAGATCTAGGATTAGATGTGGTGAGTGTGAGAGAATTACTAGTGGCAGAACCCAAACTACTTTGTGCTGGCGTTTCTAGCGGATTGGAACCACGTCTGGTGTTTCTACATCGGGAAATAGGCATCCCTATTTCTGATTTACGAACTATTGTCAAGGCGAATCCTAAATTGCTTCTATATAGCCTAGAAAAAAATCTACGCGCTAAGCTGATATCTTTCTTCATTATGAGACTTCATATGGAACCGAAGGATATCTTGAAGTTGCTCAAGTCGTATCCATTGATTATGGATTACAGTCTTGAGAATCATATGCTACCCATCGCAAAATACTTTCTCACAGAATTGGAGTTTAGTCCAATGGAAATGAGACGCATTTTGCTCAAATTTCCTAGATTAATGACACATTCCTTGTTCAAAATAAAGCACGTGGTGGGGTATCTGCGATATCAGCTCGGGATGGATGCGAACGAAGTGAAACGTATTTTGTTTCAAGCTCCACAGGTAGTGTCCCTGAGTACAGATGATACATTGGTGTCAAAGGTGGTATTCCTCAGAGATTCTTTTGGTCTGAAGAACGAGAAAGATTTGCGCAAGGTCATTGCAGGCATGCCAACCTTGCTCTTGTGCAGTGTAGAAAACAATCTGAGGCCAAAGGTCGAGTATCTACTGCCGCAATTTGGAGGCGATGAACTTGAGCTAAAACAGGCAATCATCACCCTGCCGACGTTATTGGGGTATTCCTTGGAAAAGAGAATCAAACCTCGAATGGCCCGTATATCAGATATCGGCTTGGAGCCAATCAAGATTACAGTAGGAATTACTATGAAGGATGTTAATTTTGAAGCGTGGCTGGATAACAAACGTATTCGAATTGCAAATGGAGGCCGACTTTTAAAGCGAAGTAGAGCAACGAAAAGTACGAGACAACAAGTAGATGAGGTCGTCGGAGTAGAGGAAATCCCAGCAGAATCGGATGGAAGGATCATGCATTGGAAAAGGTAGCTTCATGTTTTAAAGGTTGTCTTTGTTATTCGGAAAAGCCCAACCTTTTGCAATAACATACACAGAGAACCATAGGTATTATAGTGTAAATAAATAGTACAAGTTTATCTCATTATTGTTCATCTTCCACACCAGGATCGCAGCGAGTCAGTGTTGTCAATAAGAGCATTTATTTCTGTCTCTGCCTGTGTCGAGTTTTTCCAATTTTCAGGGTAGAATTGGGTGGGACCTCCACGTCGTCTTCCTTCTCCTTGTCATCTTTCGGTTTCTTGCTTGGTTGTTTATCAAGAATCTATCACGTCATGAACAAATACAATGAGCAAAGAACATGCCCTTTGGGTGAGCGATCAACTAACATGTTCACGAAAAACGACTTACCTTTTGAAGCTCCTTCTTCATCTTTACAGATATAATTGCGATACTTAGTAGACTAAATAGGATACCAATTGCAACTAGCTTGGGCGACAACGACAATTCCTCCATATTTGCTTTATGCAGCGTTCCCTTTTTTTCTCCGTTTTCTGCAACACCCTCACTGTTTCCACCCATGTAATCTCCTTCCATCATTAATGTTCCAGTCGCTGCTCCCAAGTAAACATATAAAGCCGTCATGGGTAACGCAGCAATCTTAGCCTTTGCAAAATCAAAGATATCCATACTAGTGGTTCCCATCATATAACTCATGGGACCCAGTGGTACGGCAGGCGTTAAATAAATAAGTGCCATAATCTTGAATCCGTTTTCGGAAACGGCATGATCAATAGGATCAAATATAGGGTACCTTTTGCTCCATCTTCGGACCGCCTTGCGGAAACAATGTCTTCCCAATAAAAAACAAAGTAGAGATCCCAATAAACTGCCAAACAGTGTAACTATTGAGCAAAACGAAACACCTACAAGCCAACCATATTGCACCTTAAATACGAACCCTGCGCCCATGCAAAGCGGGGTTCCTGGAAGAATAAGGACCATGTGTAGTGGGTAAATGATGAGGTAAGCAACTAGTCCCTTGATAGGATGATTCTCCATCCAAATTAAAAATTCGTGTAACAGACTGGGTTTCATGAGTCTTTTTAAAAGAAGGACGAAGAGGATGGAAACGATCAATGACAGAAGCTTTTGCACAAGAGGGTTTTGCATTGCTCGGCGGACAGCTGCATTCATTGACGTCGCAATATGTGAAAGATTCGTCGGATTCGTAGGTTGATGCCGTGCTTTTGAATCTTTTTCGTATTCCTCTTCGTATTCCAACGCATCCTCTTGTCCATTAGTTGCGGAAGTTGATTTGTCTTCGCGTCTTCGTACCGGAGAGTGGTTGCCACTCGCATTGATATCTATTTCAAGCGATTTGAGAATGATACTGTCTGGAGTAAGAGTTGAGGATTCTTCGTCTTGGTAAATCGATGCTTCATCTATCGACGTGGTTGTTGCTTCCTTCATCATTTTTAAATGAACAATGTAAGAAAATGATAGCCCTGTATTATTTAATAACTATTTAGAGTATCGTCTGTTTGAAAAGTCTACGCTAACAACTTCGTATAACTGCTAACTGCTAACTGTGTCTGAAAGTAGAGCTTTTGTCGTCTCTTTGTGCTTTTTGTGTTCGTTGAGAAACAAGCTTGGGGTGGATGACACTTATCATTAACCCCTTTTTAATTTGTGGCTACAATAGTAGAATTGCAGCACAAACTCCAACAGTTGTGGCGTATTTTACACCGGTCTTTCTTGTGTTCTCATCTTATTGTGTTCCTTTCGTTTGGTGGGATATTGACACAATCAGTCGCCTTCTTCCCCAACCTTCTTCCTAAAGTTTTGGCTATGATGGTGCTGATTCATTTCTGAAATCTGAAACTATAGTCATAATAGGATGATGATGAAACAAGAATTCTTGACAAAAAGATTGCTTTAGATTGGAAAATATCGAAGAGGGATAAAGCGATGATGGAAGCCTTAATGAACTGACCACTGGAAGTAGAGAGAAGTAACCATTGACACTAATGATAGAAGATATTGCATTCAGTGCCAACACATTCATGAACCCGGTAGAGCAGTAAACTGAGAACAAGCTGAACCAGCATTCATAAGAATTGTAGCCTCTAATCCTTCCTGTTTCTCGCCAGAACCATGAACACCACTATAATTGAAATAAGGACCGCAAAAATGAAAATCCTCGCCATTATCATGTCCCTGGTGCTGGTGTTTGTTGGAACAGTGTTACCGCACGACATCCCTAATCCATCGTCTTCATCGTCTTCGTCATCTTCATCCGCCTCATTGTGCAGGTGATCCCAAGCACTTTCCACAAATGCTGGGTTATCTTGCTCATTCTCAACATCAAGAACGGGTGCTTTGTTCTGAACATCATCCATGGTCTTTATTTAGCCTTTCTGTTATCAACCAGAGGGACGGAGAACTGAAATCTGAAATTATGGGGTTTGTCGTCTGACCGGCAGTTGATTAAATGTTGTTATTGAATGAAATAATGATATCTGATACTATGTGAGAAGAGATAATGAGATGATTGATTATCGTGGATCGTAGATCATCTTTTTAGGATTCTCATATTTGAAAGTGTCAAAAATTTCAAATTGAATGGCCGTTGTACCCGCGTTTTACGATGTTTTGGCCAGGTTTTGGCCTTCGTTACAGGGGGGGTGCTACTGCGTTACAAGGGGGCGCTACCGAACAAAAATAGACAAAAACCAAAAACGTAAAAGTAGATACCTATTTATCTAGTTATGGCTATTTACTATGGATGATGTGGTGGAGGAGGAGCTGTCAAACTTCTCATTGAAGACGAGACCACTGACCACAACAACCACCGTTCCCACCTGCCTTTTCACAAATCACTTTTGAATTGGACATCTCTTGCGCAAGTACCTACATGAGATCATCATCGCCAGTGCCCAATCAAAATAACGGAATGGAGGATTTTTTCATGCGAAAAGCTCTGAAAGTCGCAGAAGATGCTTTGAAACAAGGTGAAGTACCAGTGGGATGTGTTATTGTCTTGAGAGAAGCACCAGAGTCAAAGCAGTTCAACATCAGCCCAAAAATCGAATCCAATGCTGATGACCTATATGATTACAACACATCCCCAGAGGTTATCGTTTCGCATGGCGCAAATCAAGTCAACGCTAGTAGAGATGCCACACGCCATTCAGAATGTATAGCAATTGATCGTATGCTGACGGGAGGGATGATGTCCGACCAGTCTCGTTTACCACAGCATATCATCGCCAAAGCTGCGCATGGAAATGTGCTGAATGGTCTGAAATGTGAAGAGTTTCGAGACGAGTGGGTGAATGTTGAGGGAGGGGAATCATCTAATCACTGGAAAAATGACTATGGATGGAGAAGCGGGAAACTCTTTCAAAAGGAAATTTTGAAGAATTGTGATCTATATGTGACTTGTGAGCCTTGTATAATGGTAAGTTTGTTTTGATAAATTGATGAAAGGATAACTTGGTCGTACAGCTCTTACACGATGATAGTGTGCTGCAGCGCTTGCACGGGTTGGAATAGGACGAGTTTTCTACGGATGTAGAAATGGTAGGTTCGGAGGTAATGGATCATTACTGAGTCTACATCAAGAGTCTGCATTACCATCCAAGGCCCACACCGGGTATCCAATCGTCCCTGGAGTTCTAGAAGAAGAGGCGATTACATTACTCAGATCTTTTTATGACAGGGAAAATTTCCATGCTCCAGACGACAAAAGGAAACGAAAGCCACCATTGGAAACTTCATCATGATACAAAATAAAAGAGAAATGTAAAGAATAAACTAGAGACATGATAATGATTACCAGTATGCCGGTCCATCTACTGAGTCATCCAGAGGTACATCTCCAAAGCCAGGCAAAAATTCAATGGCGTCATTATCTATAGCTGCTTCTAGTTTTTCTAGGAAAGTGTCTGCGTCGTCCTCCAACGAGGCACCGTGTGGTTGCGTTTGCAGTGCCTTGTAGAATTCCTCATCCATATCTTCCAAGTCGTCGATTGGAGTTTTGAAGTCATCTGGGTGCATTCGTTTCAGATCGAGTTCTTCTTCTTGATGATTGTCTACAGCTTCTTTCATTTCTGCTCTAATATCACGCTTACTGCTTTCTGATAAATCGGGCATTTCAATATTTGACCATGCATCGTCGTCCTTAACTGCTTCTCCTATTGTTGGTAGAAATTGTCTTGCATATGTTTCCATCCAAGCAGTTGATAGTAAACTAGCAACCTCGGCATTCCCATCATCCATGGAGGCCGACGGAAGTCCTCCGAACTCTTCTTCTAAGAAAGGGTCTTCCTCAGTAATACTTCTTTTGCTCATACCAATGTGAGCAAATCCATGTTTCTGGCCATCAAATATTTTTACCATATGATCCTTTACATATTCATCTGTTTCGAGGCAACTCTTTAATTTTGCAGCGTCGTCGGGTGTGGCTCCAGGCAATTCATCTTCCCCCGCAAAAATTGCCATAATAGCTGTGTTTGGGCGATCATTGTTGTCTTTCGACGTAGCCTTTTCTCCAAACAATGCTTCTGCATCATATCTTGTTGGATACCACGCAATACAGGTGCTTGGATCAACTGTGTGCCATGAAAATATTAATCGTGAGAAATTGAAGAAAAGATTTGAAGCAAGAGTAATGAAGAACATTCACAGAATAGGACTAACCATGTGGAGGACCTTCTTCTTCATTTACATCATTCATTGTATCTTTGGGGTACACTCGTGCAGTGGCTTCCAGTGCTCTTCCACCACCGTAGCATGTTCCAAAAATTGAAATTGAGCTTACTCCGTATTGTTCTCTAAGCGCAGCAGCAGCAGCTCTAATGTCAACGCTGACTCTATCGTCTGGGTGACAAGCGCGCCAATCTTCGTATGACTCTCCCTGTATGTTGAAACCTGGATGAGTCTCATCTTCTTTCCATGGTTTGCCGCGAAACAAATCAGGAGCAAAGACGACGACAGGCTGACATTCAAATGCGATTTTATCTGCTAGTACTTGTATATCTTCACTAAAGGGTCCATTGACATCTGACAACAAAAGCATTCCTTTGACTTCCTGAGACGATAACTGTACACCAGTCATTGAATATTTTCCCCAATCACCATAATCTCGATCAAGAATGTTTTTGTAGTAACCTTCGTCATCATCAACATCTTCCCCTTGCACATCTTCCAGCTTCATAGGCACTTTGGATGCCTTTTCCCTTGCTACTTGAATATTTTTTGTGGCAGTTTCTAAGTCAGATGCACTGTTGCCTCGGTCGCCACCTGCTAGAAATTCTTTTAATGAATCTCGGGATGCGACCACATATGCACTTACTAGTTTTTGGTTCGATCCTTTGAATTCAACCACCGTGCGGGAAAGGCCATCAACTACAACCGATCTTCCTTCGTAGTCATCTACAATTTTGGCTTCGCCACCCCACGTTTCTGGGGAAGAGTCTGATTTTTCTGATTCTTGAATATAGTCGTCGTCTGAATCGTCAGCTTCATTCTTTTTACTTTTCGTGTCCTTTCCTTCATCTTTTTCATCTAGATACTCAGTGACATCAATCAATTCCTTGCCACGAGATTCAGCAAATTCTCTTGCTTTACTCTTATCGGCATTACTTTCCGGTGCAACAATTTCAGGTTCAATAACTCTGACATCCACCAGGCGATCTATGAGTTCATTCTTTTTACCACCGACTTTCTTACCACGAAGACGCAATTGTTGTCGAAGCTGATTGACTGTCAAATTTTCCAAGTCCTGTCTTGCAAATGGTTGGTCGTCGAACATAGCAGGAATGTCATCATCTACTGCCATGAGACCTGGTTTGCGAACTATTTGCCTTATCCTAAACGGCATTCTTCTTGTTGATGGTATAGAAGGAAGGTATCCTTGAATCATAGGAAGTGAAATAAATGTTAAAACGGCAAAAACCTTGAGAGTCGGCAATGGAACGCCTTTCCCTATCCGTGTTTTCACAGAAGGAAGAATTTGCGTGAGAGATTCATTGAGGCTGGTCTTCATTAGCTGATTAATCTGAGCACAAATAGGCAGTGCTGTTGTAGAATCGTTTGTTGAGGTGTACTTGAGTAGTTGTGGAAATATTGATGTGTGTTGGTCTGTGTCAGCAACGAAAAGATTCAGTGGTGGTGGCAGCTGTTGTTCACTGGCTGAGAATGTTTCCATCGGGGGGGGGTCCTTTAATGGGGGTTCTACGACATCGCAAAATAAAAACTCTGATCTGATTTATTGTACTTTTATGTAAAGTGCAGCAGGCAGCCAGCAGTGCTAATGGAAGAATGAAGTCTAGACAATATTGGGCCACTCTCATCATTCTAGATGTAATCAAAAAAATTGAATAGGGATTACTTTATGACAAGATTGTGCCTACTGTACAACACATAATATAGAACAAAGATATCATTTAGTTCAAGGTTCAGTCATTTGCTATAGAACTACCCCTAGATCATTCCACTTTTCTAAGTTGATAGATAGTGTCCTTAGATTCTCCCTTCGATAACTCTTCAGACATGTATAATCCTCAGTTCCTTCGTCTTCTCCCTTTTCGACCCTTCTCATACTTTGCATTGCGTATTCTCTCTTTTCTAGCTTCTTTCTTCTCCCCTATCTTTTTTGCTTCTTGAATTAGCTCATCTTTTGCCACTGACTGAAGTTCTTCCGCCTGTTTGACAAAGGAATTGCGTAAATGTTCTTGCATTGTGGCAAATGGATTTGACTGGAATGAAGGGTGTTGCAGAACTAGATTGAAATGAGATAATTCTTTTTGTGCAATGCCTTTCTTTGCTTTATTTGTCTTTGCTGATTCGGCTTTGTCACTCTTTTCTTTGCTTCTTTCTTTGGAACTTTGCTGGTTTTTCTTCACAGTATCAGAGAGTGCATCTTTGATGGCATCAAGACCATCTAGCCTATCCTGCTGGTCTTCAAGTTTCTTTAGTTTCAGAGTGGATAGAACCATCTTCTCCCGTCGCAGATATTGTTCACGCTTCAGCATACGCTTTCTCTGCCCCCTGCTGAGATTCTGTGCGGCGTCGGATCCTTTCTCGGTGTTTTCAATTTTGTCGACATCAGCAATGGTCTTCGTTGACGATAATATTGATGCAGCAGCAGCCTTGGATCTGCTCTTCGCAACTCTCTTTACTTTTGGCATTGTTTGATATGTAACAAGTAGACGATTTATCGGTTCCTGCGGTAGAATTTGCAACAGCTCGATGTATATGATGTGGAGATGAAAAATATTACTAGAGAGTAATCAATGTTAGCTTTAAAGTGTCGGTATCTAAATCTATTTCATCATCATGATTGTTTGATTCTGTTTGATTGGTTGCGGGGGGTGTTTTCTGCCCCTCCCCTTTTCTTTCTTTTCTTCCCCTTTCCTTCATTGTTTTGGTACGATACAGACAGATACATACCTACCTAAAAAGAATAAAGAAGAACAAACAATCAGGCTACAGTTAGCTAGCTACTCGTCGAGTAAATGATGAGTGATGAGGATCAAAACATGTAAGTATGTACAAGGATAACAAATATAAAGCTGTAAATTCAAATATAAAGTGATTGATGGGAGCTATCTAAATACATAAATTGCTCAAAAATTGTAAGAGCGTCGTATCAAACGATCGAGAGAAGGTCTGGTCATTGATCAGACTCCATTGAACTTTGCCTTTCACTTTCCTCCGACGCTTCTTGTTTAAGTAATTGTTCATGGAAGACTCTGAAGCTGAAGAACTCTCTATCATCACTCACAACTGCGAATGTCATCGGCTGGTGATTCAAAAAGTGCAGCAATGGTATCTTGCCGATCGGAAGATTGATGCTGTAATTATAAATATCAATGATATCGTCATAAAAGTGGAAAGTATATATGTGCTCATTGTCATACTCATACTTTGCAGCGATTGCTGGATTTCTTAGCATCTTCTTTCTGTGTTTGATTGAATCGAATATTCCAATCCGCTCTGTATTTCTTTCTGGCAATTCACCAGTGATATCAGGTTCGTGTCCTGGCTTGTCAACAGATATGGTTCGCGCTTCACCTCCCATCAGCATGACAACCCTTGGTTTTTCTGAAAATAAATCCATGATAACTCCAGGCACAAGCCTCTTGAAGATCGGTACAGCTAAATGGACGAGAGAAGAAACATTGAGAGGTTTATCATATGTGTCGCCCATCCACACCTTCCCACATGAAACTCTTTCTTTAAATTGTCCTTGGATCACGATTTGCTTTGTCCGCCGTCTCCCCTCAAAATATCCCTGCTCTGTATTGGGAGCATTTTTTATTCTAATCATGAACTTTCCTTTGAACATTTCAGTCTCAAATTCTATTGGACTACATATTGGAAGTGACTTTTCTGACTTCAGTTTTCCAATTTTCAAGAATAATGGACGGTATTCCCAGCTTTCGATATCAGGTAGTTCGCTGATTTCCCTATCGACATCATATTCACATTGATTGCCCGTCGTTGATAGGTTTTGTCTTGGCTCGTCGGTAGTGGCAGTAGTAGAATCCCTTCTGCAACATGTCATAATTCTCCGTGAAGATTTCTTGATCCTCCCTTTCCTCCCTTCACGTGATGAATCATCATCATCTTCTGCGGATTCAGATATTGATTGATCATCAGAAGCAGAATCTGTGTGAATTAATTGATTCACATCCATTTGGTGAGAGACTGTTGATGCCATTGTATGATAGAATTCTGAAGTTTGAGTACTTGTTGGGTGATGCGTACTTATTTTGAGAGTGATAAATAAGTACTCTTGGTACAGAAGAGAGTAGGTACTCTATTTTCTATTTTCCTTCTTTGACAGCGTGCTATCGCTACGGTGGTAGCTAGCTTCTTTAGAGAAGAGCATACACGACTGATTTACGTTCACTGCTTGCTATTGACGCCGCCTCCTCAATTTTCACATAATAAGTAATATAAGCGTTGTACAAAGTCCGAACGAAAGTACTTTTCGACTTTTCGAAATCGTGTATTCTAAGACATTTTTAGAATACACATTTTTAGTACAATCGCACCTAGCAAAAGTGCCCGCAATCGTCCATCCAAAATCATAGAATACGAAAACTATGCCTTAAAATACAAAAACATAACTCACCTTCAGACATATAATAATGCTGATTCATAAATCAAACACAGGGTTTTCAATGGTGTCCTTAGCAACCGTTAGTTTTTGTATTTAGGAAAGCATTTATTTTTTTTTAGCTAGGAGATTGGTGTAAGCGTCCGTGACCCCTTGGAAATTGCCTAAAAGCAAAAACTAACGGTTGCTAAGGACACCTTACGCTATTAATAGCTAATTTTAATCAAGGGGACCTCTTTCGGGGGTTGGGCTTCCGGGCTTCGGGGGGGGGGTTTGGTCTGGCTCGGGGGGTTTGGTCTGGCTTCTTTCTTATCTGTGTCGGGTAGAAGTCCCCTGTTTAGCTCGCGCAAGCTAGCATATGCAATAACTGTGGAATGAAAAAACTGTGGAATCCCCCTAGCTTGCGTGATACAATGTCCCAAATGAACATGGTAACAATCTACCTACCCAACAAATGGTTTTATTATCCACGTAGAACATGACTATTTGGGAGTGGAATTCCACAGTTTTTGCATATGCTAGCAAGAGGCACTTTCAAAAATGCCTGGTTTGGTATAATCCCGAGGTGCACCCCCGTGCTAGGGGTAGATTGAGACTCTCCCTATTCTTGGAACACATTTTTCCAAGACTCAGGCTAAATAGCCCAGAGACATTTAGACTGTGCCTAGAGTCTCTATACACCCCTACCTCCCTACTACAAGTTTCCTTGGACCCCCGAAAGCGAAAACTTCATCATCGCTCATATTTTACAATCATACGAATAGTTCTCTCTGGTCTACTCGTACGCACCGTCTTTGCAACAAGTGTCTAAGCAAACCGATCTGCGCCCGTACACGACAGATAATAAAACCACAACGACCGGTTTTCTACTTGGTGTACCGTTCGAAGCTTCACAATACAATCTACCAAAATTGGGCTTTGACGGTTCTGAAAGGCACGAGAAACTTACCGAAGATATGAAAGACGAAGAAGAAGTAAGCGAAGCACTTGCAGTAGCAAGTATTGCAAGAAATCGGCAGCCCCCGTTCGTCTTGCAACACACACAAAGTGCTGTCAGGAATGAAGAGGAGGTATCCTTCCTAGGAATTCCTAGTGATTACAACACCACATACCAGGACGATATCCAGCTTCCTACATACAAGAAGAAGGTCGCAAATCATCATTCTGCAATCATTTGGCTTTTAAGCACTGGAATGATCATCGCTGTCATTATGATTGCCAACTCGATGATCTATTCCGACCGCGAAGTTGCAATGAAAGCTGATATTAACAGCACTATTCTCAGTACCCAGCCGCATAATCTTGCAAATTCATCGTATGCAAATTCATCGTATGCAAATTCATCATACACAAATGTACTTTCGAGTCCAACCCTAAACAGTAATGAGCAGAATTCACAAGAACAAAATGCAAAGAAGGTGGGAAAGGAGGATGTCGCCTACAACCAGGAGGCATCAAACAAGGATGTTACACACACATATCCAAATCATGTTCTATCAAGCTATACATACTCAAATTGTCCGTTCGTTATGGCAAAATTCAGTCAATATCATCTCGCTCATGAAGGTCCTTTCACGTCCAAAGCTGATCGACTCATAAATTCTTTAGACAGGGCTCAAGCAGCATTAGATTTTTCCAATGAAGCTCGTGCGTATGAACGAGTTGTGTCTGCATTGGAAAAGGGTGCCTTTGATGGGAGAACAATTGTTTTGGATGGCGATTCTTTGACTCGCCAATTCTTTATTTCGCTTGGATGCCTAGCCTGGTCCGCAGGATACGTTATAGAATATGATGTCCCTATGTATATATATGAAGGGAGATTAAACTCTGTCTTAAAGAATGGACAATATGACGCAAGTTCGAAGATATTTAGTAAAGGTGTTATTAAACTGAAAGGTGGTGGGAAAATTTACTACATTGCTAATCCAAGCGAGAAAAAGATTGAACAGCTTTCTGAGAGAATGATTCATGATGCATGCGACAACAACACAAACACTACAAGGAAGTACAAATACAAAGCGCGATACAATTTTGGAAAAGACTTCCTCAAACTGAAAGCAAAGGATGTAGTTGTATATGGGGCAGGTCACCACCAAGCAAGGTTAAAATACATTTCTACATACAAGAAATTCTCTCAGTGCATGCAAGATACAAAGTCGAAATCTACCTTCAAAAGGTGGCCTCATTTTATGTATCAACTGGGGTCTGTAGAAAGCTTTTGGACCAAAAGTGGCAACTATGGCGATGACCGTATAGATGGAGGAGATAATATGTCTTGTCAATCTAGCGTTAAAACTACTTCTCATCGCGATGAAGAACGTGTTGAGCTTGGTGGATTGATGCCATTCATTGGTGATACTATTGATGTGAAGAATCTTGGAGAGTTGCATGTTTGGCATGGCGATTGTTTGCACTGGCAGCAACCTGGGGTTCCTGATTTGTACGCTGGCGAGCTAGCGGACTTTCTCTTATCTTCTAGCTCGTTGTACGAGTTGTAATATTCGTTTGTACGAACCAACAACGAGTAACAAAATTAATCTTCCAATCTTAGCGTTGATAGTATGTATGATATTCATAGAATGTTAGCTATCACTCTAGTTTTTGAATCCCACAAACTCTCAATTTGCCTAAGAACTGGTTCTTCTCACCTTCTTTTCCTCCAAATAATATTCAGCGTAATTTCAGATTTGCATTGCAGTAGCCTTAGTTCTGTCCGCATGGTGTTGCTCTGCATATAGATAATTTTTCAGTGACTTGGTCAGCGACATACTATAAGAATTCACAACAAGAAAGAACAAGAAGGAAAACAAATAGACCTCTTCTTTGGATTCTCAGATTACCTGTCTTATTTTGGTGATTCGGTCAGGGACATACTACAAACAAGAAAGATGAAGTAGGGATACAGATAGACCTCTTCTCTATAAGAGATTCTCTCTTGTAGAGATTTACTATGACTAAGACTGTGAAGGTAATAATAATGATAATTTATTAGACTTCCTTCTTGCAAAAAATTAGATAGGACAAAAAGACATTGGCTCTTAAAATTCGGAAACAAAGATGCTTGGGGTACAAACACTTCTTCTGGTGAAGCTGTGCTCGTGTTATGGGTTCTTCAGTGGGCGAGAGGAGGCCACTGTTGTCCATGAAGCGCAATCGCTTCGGCAAAAGGTGGATATTAGGAAATTCTCAGAATAAAATGTCTTTCTACATATTGATATTTAACATGAGAGACACGACGACGTTGAATCTGCAATAATGCGCTTCCTTGAAACTATAGATGAGAAAGTTTGCCCGAAGATTTCTTGGCATGGGTTCGGAGTCATTAAGTATGTAATCGGATCGCTCGTCAGGAATATGAGAGAATGGCTGCTTGAAATCAAGAGTTTCTCTAAGAAACATCCTTGACATGAAAAGTCAAAGGTATATTTGAAGGTACCAGATCTCGCGCTTGATAATATCATAGCGGTCTTGAAGTCAAAGTAGGGCTGAAATAAATCCAAACCAATTATCGAAAGTCCTAGCCCTTAATGACTGCGATAGGGCGCAGCTTCACAGCTCTAAGGCTGATACCAGCATCATGACAAGTATCTACAACTTCTGATACGTCCTTGTATGATTCGGGTGCTTCTTCTGTAACCAGCTTTGGACTTGCCACCCGAATAGAAATATTGCGTTCTTTCAAATGATTCAAAACTGTTTTGTGATCTAAACGTTTTCTACTTGCGTTGCGACTGAGTGCCCTTCCAGCTCCATGGCATGTAGAACCAAATGTCTCTGACATGCCACTATGCGTTCCGATAAGAATATAACTGCAAGTTCCCATTGTTCCTCCAATCAATGCAGGCTGCCCAATGTCCTGATATAATTTTGGGATCATTGGGTGATTCGGGGGGAAAGCCCTGGTTGATCCTTTCCGATGAACAAGTAATGTCTTTTCTTCTCCATCCACAATATGTTTTTCTACTTTGGCAACATTATGGCATACATCATACACGAGATGCATTTCCATTTCTTCTGGAGTCTTTTCAAACACCTTTTCAAAAGCTCTCCTCGCCAGATATGTAATGCACGACCTGTTTACCCAAGCATAATTCGCAGCAGCAGACATTGCAGCAAGATAATTCTGCCCTTCCCGACTGTTTATCCTAGCACAAGATAATTGTCGATCATTCGGTTTGATCCCATCTCGATACATGGCCTTGTCCATCTTTTGTAACGCGTCTGTAGCAACTTGATGTCCCAACCCCCTCGATCCCGTATGTATCATGACGCATACCTGTCCCACCCTATCGACTCCCATACATTTCGCCGCCGCCTCGTCATATATCTCCTCCACAACCTGTACTTCGACGTAGTGGTTACCACCACCCAAAGTTCCAATCTGGTTTAGTCCTCTCTTTTTCGCTTTGCTCGATACCCGGTCTTTATCTGCCGTATTCATGCATCCATTTTCTTCGCAGAATTCCTTATCTTCCTTCCAAGCATACCCCTTCTCAATAGCCCAATCAATCCCTCTCTGCAAGATATCATCTACATCCTCTTCTTGTATAGGAATCACTCCCTCTGTCCCAACTCCCACAGGTATATGATCAAACAGACTCTGTGCCAATGCTTCCCTCACTTCACCAGTCACATCATCCTCTGACAGATTAGTTCTCAAAAGTCTCACACCGCAATTAATATCAAAACCTACTCCGCCCGGAGAAATCACTGCTTCCTCGTCTGCCATATCAAATGCTGCAACATTCCCTATACAGAATCCATAACCGGAGTGTACATCCGGCATAGCAAGACATCGCACGATCCCTGGTAAAGCAGCTACATTTGCCATTTGTTTGAGGGCGGGGATGAACCCTCCCATCTTTTTTGGAAGAAATTTGGTGTTACTTCCCCCTTTGTCACACTCGCAGGAGCAAGATTCTCTAAGTTCGGCAAGGAGAATTTTTTCGAGTGGTTGGTTAACGATTACATCTGCGGGTATTGTCATGTTTGGCACGAAGCCGATGTTGACTCTGTACCTGTTGGCATTAATTTTTTCTAGAAAAGTGAGCTCTTGTTGGTATGTCCGTATGATGGCGTTGGTGCTGGTGCTGGTGTTGGTGTTGGTATCTATGCTATCATCGGCAGTATTGGAAATATCTTGAGCGCGCTTGTCTTTCCTCTTTTTTTTGCGCTTGTTTCTCTTTGCTGTTTTATGAAGGTTAGTTTTAGTTGCATCCTCTTCGTTTGCTCCTCCTTCTTGGGCTTTTTGGTTTATATCCTCTTGTTCTGCTATGGATGGAATGATGCTCGGCGTTTCAAAATCCTCGCAGTTTGTTTCATCCGTCGGTCCTTGGCTGCTCATGGATGATGAAATGTATGTTCTATTAGTGCTCGAATACGATAGAATGTTATTTTTTCTGTTTGTTTTTTGCTGTTTGTGAATAATGATGAGGAGTGATGACTGATGAATGATGAAGCATCATGAAGCATCTTTCGTCCTTTTCTCATTTCTCTCAAAGCAGATCGTCTCTTTTGTTCGAAAAAAGGGAGGAGGGAGAAAGGATTCTGAAGGGATGAGAGCCAATCATTCCATCTTTGTTTGGTTGGGATTGCCTCATCTTTTGAAAGCATAAATGGCATTTGGAATTTGGCATCCGTAAATAATAATACATCCATTCTGACATATCATTGATCATTGATCATTGCACTCAGTATCGATACATAGTATTTACTAGCAAGCAATCCACCAAAAATTCCTTTGAAATGACCGAAGTCAAGGAGACTACCAATGCTGGCTTGGCTCTCTACGCCACCCAAGAATACAAACCCGGCGAACTCATCCTCAATGAATCACCACTCATGACAGTTTCTCCTAAAACAACCTCACAAATCACTGCCATCCGATCCCAATTCCAAAACATTAAAACAGTAAAGACAATTACGCAAGAATCTCCCATTGGTGACCTAGATATCCCTTCCTCCATCGCCGTCAATGATCGCAACGCATTCAGACAAATGCTGCTGGCCGTCGCATCCTTTGCTCTCCTAGTAGAACAAGAACAAGAACAAAAACAGATCCTCACACTCTACCATCCCAACCTACAAGATTCCGATCAAAATACAAAAGAAGAAAATTTATTGATCCAATTATCCAAGGAAGCGTTCACGTTCCTCCAGCGGCAATGCAAGCCCTCCACCAAACTTTCTTCACTAATGGAAAAAGAACCGACGCAATGCTTGCAAATTATGCTCATCTATCGTTGCAATGCATTCAAGGGGGGAAACATTTATGAAAACACAAGCAGAATCAACCACTCCTGTGATTTCAATGCGGTAGTTTCTACCGACCCTTTTGCCAAAGATGATTCCATACAAATGATTCGGGCCGTTTCGTTGATCCGGAAGGGAGAAGGGATCTATATTTCGTATTTGGGTAGTTTCACATTCGCAGATGTTTGGGTGAGAAACGAGAGGTTGAAGAGGGAGAAATTCTTTGAGTGCCAATGTAGACGGTGTGAGTTAAATAGGAAGGAGGGGGATCTGGCAGGGAGCGTTCCTTGTTTTAAATGTCATCCGAGGGAAGGGAGGTATTTAGAGGAGGATGTGCAGTATGATGATGGAGCATTGGAGGTTAATTACTGTGCGCCCTGTGTGGTTGATGCTTCAAAAAATAAGATGGTTTATAAATGCGGCAAGTGCGGGATTGTGGAGTGTGATGTGGTGGCAGAGAATGCCATGGAGAAAGCGATGGAACGTGTCATTTCTCATTTGGAGGATGGGCTTATGCATCAAAGTGAAATTGATGATCAGGAGGATGAAAGGGCTCAAAAGATAGAGATGACAGAGAGGTTGGCGTGTCTAGCAACGTCCGTGCTGGGTGCCAAGCATTGGGCGTCGAATTTATTGCTTTTTGTCAATTTGTCGGCTAAATTATCTTTGCTTCATGCCACTATGCTGTGCAAGAGTGTAAAGGGTGGGAAAAAGAAAGAGGATGATGATGCAGAAGTCATGAATGATATTGCAGAGTGCATTGATTCTCTTGAAAGGGTCATTGCTTATGTCGAATCCTTGTCGCTTAAGTGTCATTTTGGGCATTTGGTTGGGAACGTGTGCGTAGGTGTGGCTAGAGTCTTGGTTGGATTTGGTGATATTAAGAGTATGAAATATGGTAGTTCATTTGCGGAAAGGGTTTACGACGACTACTTTCGGCTAGGGTTCGAAGGCGAAGGAATGGAGAAGGTAGTGGATACGCTCATAAAAAAGAATTCTGACAATCAAGAGGAGGATAGACAGGAGCCCCAAAAGAAAAAGCTAAAAGTTAAATATGGATGAGTACTTCAAAGTTTCATGACTGTTTAGTTAGCTAGACTGTAAGTAAAATCTCGTAGGAATATATCGCGATAGACCCTGTCAGCATCTGGCGAATTCGCACCTATGATGGCTACAACCACGCATATGATAGATAGGAATGCCAAAAACATACCATCTTTTCCCAAGTAAACGGATTCTGCGAGTTTTTGCTTCAGCCTGTCACATTCGTCATCTTTTGAATTGATGGACAATATGATCACCGACTCGTCGCCTAGCGAAACGGATATGCATTCACCATCTGCTGAAAAACTTAATAAATCCGGGTTTCGTGCATCTGGTTGTATAGACGGTGTGAAGGGAAGAGTGTGCGAACATAAGTAGTCGATCGTTCCCATTATACGTTTCACGGAAGAATCGCAATCAACCACATTGGATGTCGCTTTTGTGTTTGGTCTAGTATGCGTTTTATTGCTAATAGCAATTCCAGTAGAACAAGTGCAGTCACCAGCCTTGACCTCGTGGCATCCATCCAACATTCGAATATGATAGACTATTGCGATGCCATCTTGAGTAACGCAAGCTAATGTGCTGCTCTGAACATGGTAGGTGATATCAAGCAGAAAGTTATCGTGGATATCGCGAGGAACGGCGGTCGCGTCATTACCTAATATGTGCTTACGTGACTTCAGCCAGACATCCTCATCGCTCAAAATTATTCCATTTACCCAATCGATCAGCACGAAGTAGCCAGATGAGAATGCTACCAACGCAAGGAGCGTATTTGGAATGAGGTAGTGAAAGATAATGTTCCCATGGTTTTTTTTACCTTTCTTTTGAGAAGAAGATAAGATTGAATCATCAGTCAACATGGCAGATGCCATCGTAAAGTTTACCTCTGTTGCTGGTGAAGAAGTGATAATAAAGGCTTGAGAGGTAGTGTTTCCAGAATCGATAAACTTGGGAAAGGTGTAAAATAAAAGACTTTTCCCCTCACAATTGACGGACAGAATAGTAACTGAACCGAGATCGTCCTCGATCTTTCCAATCAATATGTCAACGGCATCTCTCCCACCAGGTAGAGGTATACTACCTAAAACCTTCGTAGATTTTTCGATGAAGATATCCGTCTTGTCACACGGGCTAGCAGTAATTTCGCCATCATTAGGTAACTTTGGTGCTGTAGAAACAACTGTTAAGCAGCCAGTCGAAACGTGCGCGAAAACAAGAAGGTTGTCAACCCAAGCACCGCATGTGATTCTCTTCTTGTGCCTAAGTGGCACAATAACAGTCCGAGCCTGAGGTAGGATTGATGACGCATTAAACACATTACTCTTTGAACTATCGATTCCTCCCGGTTTCTTGCTTGCTTTCTTGTTTTGATATGATACTAGTGAAGCAGCATTATTGTGAAGAATCATTTGGCCCTTGCTAGTGCCAATTGCGACCCATTTCGATGCTGGTATGAGATGACGATTCTTTTCCTGTAACTTTGAATTGCTCACTGATTTGCTGTCAGATTTTTCGTCGTCGTTCTTTTTATTATCGCCTTCTTCGTCATCAAGGTATGCATCTTCCTTGCGAATTTCGGATGTTTCCCAAAACGAGCACGTTATTTCACCATTGATGACAGAATTGGCATTATCTATCGTTGTGCCATTTCCCCTGTTGCCTCTTGGTACTTTTTTACCACTGCGTATTATTGCTGCAGGAGAGCCCGATGATGTGGACGATAATTCCATTGGGTATGCAGCATACTCCATCGAGTTTTTGATTAATAGTCTTGATCGTTTCTTCTTCTTCTCGTCGTATTTTGATTTTCCTTTGTCATGAAAGATATAGTTTGCTAGGTACCATTCCCAAAGGGGGAAAAGTGATTTGTTGTCATCAGTTAATATCACCTCCCATCCTACTGTATCCTCTAAAGAATTGTTTGCCTTAATGATGATTCCATCTCCGTCATTGTACCTCAGCTCCCTTCCGTCGATACTCATTTTAAGGTCTTCGCATGAAACATGTAGCCATTCAGGTATATTCCAAAAAGAAATAGCAGTATTACCCGGTGAAACAGAATTGATGGAAGGTTTCTTCTTTTTGTTTGTCAGACTGGTAGTGACAGCCGCAAATGAGTTTGAGGTTCCTTTCCGACGTTGAGTGATAGTCAATGTTGTACCATCTGTATTCCAATCCAACCCAGTTACTTCCGTCGAAGTGCTGCTATATGGGAGGTTAATGTGAAACACAAGCTGCGGTCGAATAATATTTGGAGATGCTCCATTTCCAATTTTAGTATATTCTTTTCTGGAAGGCTTGGATTTCAGGGGCTCGGAATCGGAACCTTTGACGGTATCACCAGGATTCACTCTTTTGGCCCCGAATATTCTTCCATCGTCAAATACTTCGTATTGAAACATTTGACAAGAATTCTTCACCTCTTCAAAAAAATGTGTAGCAAGCGGTTCGATGATTTTTGTTGTCACGTTCTTTAACATAGATTTGACCTTGTAAGAAAGTTTGCACGTTTTGCTACTTGGCTGTCTATCCTGTATCGAATCTTCCTCTCCTCTGTTAAATGTAGTATCATCACCATCATCGCCATTATCGTGCCCATTTGCTGTGGTATCTACTCTTGTATCTACGCGTGCGTCATCATTGACTAAAGGGGCTCTCTGATATACAGTCCGTCTTAGACCGCATTTCGCTTCCTTCTTTGGTGCACTATCATTTTCACATTTACCAATTGGATTAATCCCATTTCCAGACTCCGTCCCCGTGCTGACCATTCTCTGCGTAGGCAAACCAAAAAGTTCGCACACTTCATCGCTTAAGTTAAACTCTGTGCAATGTGCAAATGTCCCTTCGTCAAATACTAATATGTATACATTACTCCCAACGGCGTGATTGGGAGCCTGCGTTCCCGTCCCAACATTCAAATTTTGATGTGCCACCCCTGACGAATTTCCTGTTGATATCGATCCACCTAGACTGCTTGGATTACTGCCACTATTATTAGCTCCCGTGAGTGAGTGGATGCTGATCGGGCTGGCGATGGCAAGCAGCTCTGCATTTTTACAAAAGTTTGAATTTGGCGCCCACAAGTTATGGCAGGCGAGGCCAGTACTATCGCAATTTTTTGTAGTTGCTGGTTGCAATAAATTGGAGCTTGTCAATGACAAAGCATGGGTTTGATTGGTGCTCGGATTGGTCTGCTGGGAAGATGACTGTACTTCATTTTGTGCTAGACGTTGCTTTCGTTTGAGTGCCTTGCCTGATATACTGGAGTTTGCCGCAGAATCAATCTGAGCTGCAGTCACAGGATCGTCCAATACATGAGCACAATTAAAATTAGTAGCATCAGCGCTTGTGCTGCCCTTTGGACAGTGAGGGACACTGCTTTCTGTTCCGTCTGTTGATTTTTCCGTGTCTTTGTTTGCTCTCTTGATCTTATTGTTGGGTCCAGATACTGCAGGATTCGTATGAAATTTGTGGCAGTCCTCGAGGCACATTTTTGGAAGTCGTTTTTTGTTTGTTCCAACAATTTTCTTTTTCTTTTTGCTTGGGCTTGGAGCTTTATTTGTAGGTTTACTTGCAATTGCGTCTTCCGCTGAGGTTGCCACGTCGACCTCTAAGTGTAAGCTCATCTCTGGCTCTTCTTTATACAGAACAGCATCATTCAAGGAACGAGCAGCAGCATCATTTTGGGCGAATTTTCCTTCATCCTCCATTTTCATTTGATGTGCTGAAATGGACTTAATTCTTTTAGTTTTTTATGCGTGTTGTGCTATCTATATCTATGCTCTATCTATTGTTATCTCGTGAATAATAATGTTGAGGAGAGATGGATTTTTTTGTGTTCTGTTTCTGCCTGTTTTCTAGTTTTATGAGGTTTTATGTTTTACTATTTTTGGGTTGGGAGTTGAGTATTCTATTTCATAACCTATTGTGGAGTAAAGCAGCCTTTGAAGATAAGATTCAGATATCTATCATCTATTACCCTTTCAGAAGTAGTTGTCATTTTGAAAATAAAGTTTTTTTAAAACCGCGATTGTGAGATTCACAAGGATTCACACCGCAACGTAAACAACAAGCAACCGCCGTCAACTCTCGATTATACATGCTGTAGTACATCAATAACACCCAAACAAAGATTGTAAGTATCATAATTGATATGCTTGTTACGCTCCTTGCTTCGGATTTGCGAACGTCAGCTGTCTTTGTCTTTATTTTACAAGATCTAACACCAAAATCGCCACTAGATTATTAGTATTTATTAAGCCGAGATCCCTTGTCCGCACCATGTCATCTAGTACTAAGAAAAAGAGATCATCTTTATCAGAATCCACCACAAAGACCCCATCAGTGCGTTCTTCTACTCGCCCAGTAAAGGGGAGAAATCAGCATAGAGGCATTAGCACTAACAATAGAGAACTGATAGAGACACCGATCTGAATTGCCATAGCATAAACAACTCATAAAACTTATACAATACTGATACTCTAAATTTCTAGCTATATGATGTTACTATTCGTCAAGTTCTGAGAGTAGTCATAACGTTCATTGATTGTTAACCGAGGGGTGGAAGTCGACTTTCGTCGCAGCAAAGTAGGTCTCGCTAATACAGCTTTGTCGCTCTTTCTACCATCGTTTTATCAGCATTGGTATACAATACCGGTATTACATCTTTGGAGACATGCTCCTTCGACTAGTTCTTTGAATATGTGAAGACTGTAGACTCCTTTCTTTTGAGTACGTATACGATTCCTTCTCATAGCTGCAAAGTGCCTCTTCCTCCTTTTCAAAGATATTGTTTGAACTGACGCTTCGAATCAACACAGAATCTGTTGATAGCACGGACAGGTCACTTTAGCACTTAAGTGCATTTTCTTTGAACGACGAAATAGAAGGGCGCTTGGCGCTTGTCATGAGCACTCATACCGAATGTGCCAAACAAAATGAATGTTTATGTACTGATCTCTCGTAATGCTTGCCCGATGACAAGTCTAAGAAGTAATTGCAGACTCCAAAAGTCCTTCACATAAGCATGACAGTTGGTTGTTGTGCCCGTCCAAAGTCAATGTCGACAACAAGGATATCAGGAATTCATGCGCATCTTCCTGCTGATAGGGTAGTAGACATGGGCTAATCTTGTTGACATGCCGAGTGACTCACCCTGGATCCACGACGCGAAGATCATCCGTATCCGAAAATAAATGGAAGGCCCCTTGCCATTTCTACTTGGTTTCATTTAGATTATGATTGGAAGCAGTATAGACTCGAGTGATATCTATCAATTCCCCCGTGCGCCATTGACATGTTTCTCGCATTTATTGCGCCCGTAGCCTCAACATTCTCCCCTCTTGTTTTGCCAAATCGCTCTTATCATCGTCATTAGTGAAATCGTTCTCAGCTGAATGTACGCTACCTCTTTCAAGCGCAAGCAGACCAGGGTTGGAGGAGTATCGTCTGTAATACTACTAATCTAGTGGCGATTTTGGTGTTAGATCTTGTAAAATAAAGACAAAGACAGCTGACGTTCGCAAATCCGAAGCAAGCAGCGTGTCAAGCACATCAATTATGATACTTACAATGTTTGTTTGGATGTTATTGGTGTACTACAGCATGTATAATCGAGAGTTGACGGCGGTTGCTTGTTGTTTACGTTGCGGTGTGAATCTCACAATCGCGGTTTTAAAA